>Ga0214919_10000078_pt1 | contig 149688 bp, 120 predicted proteins | sample LL1503_MetaG_FD_177994 | JGI IMG/M metagenome (GOLD analysis project Ga0214919, IMG submission 177994) | Freshwater microbial communities from Lake Lanier, Atlanta, Georgia, United States - LL-1503 | ecosystem: Environmental > Aquatic > Freshwater > Lake | place: USA: Georgia | collected...
GTTCGCCACTCGCCACCAGGGTTGCCCCCGTGCTGCCGTTCGACTTGCATGTGTAAAGCATTCCGCCAGCGTTCAATCTGAGCCAGGATCAAACTCTATAGTTCGATCTTGATTTTTTTTGCTCTTTCGAGCAACTCATAAATTGGAATCGACACGAACTTCATTGCTGAATTTCATATCTTTTTTACTTCATGAGCGTTTGTAAGCCAATTAAGACTTAGTTCCGTAGAACTTGGCAATCGCCATCAAACGCCCACGCTTATCGGCTGTATATTTTTAAAGATCTGATTGGCCCACAAAACAGCAAAGATTTGTTGTTTTTTGCGCCGTTCGCTGCGATGAGCGAAGCCTTTGATTGTAGCACGCTTTTTTGCGTCGCTTTCATCATTTTGTCAAAAACTTTGAATTATTTTTAAAATTCTTCAAGGCTTTTGACCGAACCCCACTGCTTTGGCTTGACCTTTCGGCATCAGCTTTTAACAGCGAAGCCTTGCAGTCTAGCATGCTTTTAGGCCCGATTCTTCGTCCTGCCGTAAAAAACATGGAAATATTTAAAAATTCACCCTGTTTTCTAGGCCCTCTCTGCGGCTTTTGGACACCCCTTGGCTTGTGCGCCTAGGCTGCCCTTTCTAGCCGCCTGCAAATTAAGTCATTAATCTGTAGCGAAGCCTTCGACTATAGCATCGTTTGCGGGGTCAGTGCAAGGTGCTGCGGTCCATTGGGCTGGGGCATTGATAATGCGAGGCTATGGCACTCATTACTTTGTTGGACGCTTCGCTGGCCTTTGGTCACGTTGCATTGTTGGACCACGCTGATTTCGCGCTGGAGAGTGCGCAGCGCATCGGCCTGATTGGGCGCAATGGCACGGGGAAATCTTCGTTCCTGAAAATATTGGCCGGCATGGAGCACGCTGACGACGGCACGCTGCAAGTGCAACAAGGTGTGCGCATTGCTTATGTGGCGCAAGAGCCGGTGCTCGAACCCCAAGACAGCATCTTTGAGTCGGTGCAGCGCGGCTTGGCCTCGGTGCGCCAACTGATTGACGACTACTGCAGCGGCGAGGGCGATTTAGACCAATTGCAAAGCCAGATTGAAGCACTGGACGGCTGGGGTTGGGAGCAGCGCGTGGAAGAAACACTGCAGCGTTTGCACCTGGACCCACAGGCGCGGATTGAGACGCTCTCGGGCGGCAATCGCAAGCGCGTGGCGCTGGCGCAGGCTTTGGTGACCAAACCCGATGTTTTGCTGCTGGACGAGCCCACCAACCACTTGGACTTGGACTCGATTGCATGGCTTGAGCAACTGCTGCTGGACTTCAAAGGCAGCGTGGTGGCGATCACGCACGACCGCGCTTTCTTGGACCGCATTGCCACTTGCATTGTGGAGTTGGACCGCGGCCGTCTGCGCAGTTACCCAGGCAATTTTGGGCAGTACCAATTCAACAAAGAAGATCAGATGGCGCAAGAGGCGGTGGTCAGCGCCAAGGCTGACAAATTGCTGGCCCAAGAAGAGGTGTGGATTCGCAAAGGTGTGGAGGCTCGGCGCACGCGCAGCCAAAGCCGGATTGGGCGCTTAGAGAATTTGCGCGCGTTGCGCAGCGCGCGGCGAGAGCAGGTTGGGCGCGTGCGGATGGATGTGGCTTCGGGCGCGCCCAGTGGCAAACTCGTGGCGGAATTGACGGACGTTTGCAAAAGTTTCACTTCGCCGCAAGGGGAGGTCAAAGTGATTGTGAAAGACTTCACGGCAACTTTGCTGCGCGGCGACAAGATCGGCCTGCTGGGGCCCAATGGCGCTGGCAAAACCACCTTGCTGAAATTGATTTTGGGCGAGTTGCAAGCCGACAGTGGCAAGCTGCGCCAAGGCGCTAATTTGCAAGTGGCTTACTTTGACCAGATGCGCAACGCACTGGATTTAGAGGCCACGCTGGAAGACTTCATCAGCCCAGGCAGCGAGTGGATTGAGATTGGCAACAAGCGCCAGCATGTGAAGAGCTATTTGGGTGACTTTTTGTTCTCGCCCGCACGGGCCACCTCGCCGGTGAAATCATTATCTGGCGGTGAGCGCAACCGCTTGTTGTTGGCGCGTTTGTTTGCTCGCCCAGCCAATGTGTTGGTACTGGACGAGCCGACCAATGACCTGGACATTGACACACTTGAATTGCTCGAAGAGTTGCTGCAGGACTATGCGGGCACGGTGTTTTTGGTCAGCCACGACCGCGCTTTCATGGACAACGTGGTGACCAGCATCATTGCATGCGAAGCGAGCGAAGAAAAACCTGGTTTTTGGCGTGAGTACGAAGGCTCGGTGCAAGATTGGTTGACGCAGTCGCAGCGCAGCCAAGCCATTCAAGCGCAAAGCAAAGCGGCCTTGAGCAAGAGTGCTCAAGCGGCCCCCAAAGCAGCCGTTGCAGCGGCTATTGCTGCGCCGCTCCAAGGCGCGGTTGGCGTGAAACTCAGCTACAAAGAGCAGCGTGAGTTGGAGGGCTTGCCTGCTTTGATCGAGGCGCTGGAGACGGAGCAAAAGGAGTTGCGAGAGACTCTCTCAGACAGTCAGTTGTTTGCAGCAGATCCAGGCAAGGCCACCGCTTTGTTTGAGCGTGACGCCCAAATTGAAGAAGATTTATTGGCCGCGCTAGAGCGCTGGGAAGTCTTGTCAGGCGCCTGAGATGAGCGCCCAAGAGCTCACTGCGCTGCTGCTTTTGTCAGCGGCCACCAGTTTCACACCGGGGCCCAATACCACCTTGTCAACGGCCTTGGCGGCCAATTTGGGGCTTCGCTCGGCCTTGCGCTTTGTGCTGGCTGTACCGGTGGGTTGGGGCATGTTGCTTGGCCTGTGCATGGCGGGTGTAGGCAACTTGGTTTTGACCTGGCCCATGCTGCGCTTTGTGATCTTGGCCGGTGGAGCTGCTTATTTGGTTTGGCTCGCTTGGCGCTTGAGCGGTACCCGTGAGTTGCTGCAAGCGGACACGCAGCGCTTACAAATTGGATTTTGGCAAGGTGTGGGGCTTCAATTTTTGAACATCAAAGCGTGGATGCTGGCCTTGTCACTGGTGGCCGGCTGGATTGCGGGGAAAGAGGACGCGATGGCGCGCAGCATGATGCTGCTGCCGATCATGATGGCTTTCGGATTTTTCAGCAATTTGACCTATGCCTTGGTTGGCAGTTTGCTCAGAGATTGGCTGGGGCAAGGCCAGCGCTTGTTGATATTCAACCGGTGCATGGCAGCAGCTTTGCTGCTGACTGCTGCATGGATGCTGCAAAGCGCTGCTTGAGTACGCTTAGGCGACTGATGGACAGGTCTGCTTTTGGAGACAATAGAGCAATGGGACATCTTTATCTTGTGCGCCACGGCCAGGCCTCGTTTGGTGCTGATGACTATGATCAACTGAGTGATTTGGGGCGGCTTCAAGGCCAACGCTTGGGTGCCTATTGGCGAGAGCACTTGGCTGTGCCTGACGGCGAATTGAAGTTTGACACGGTGTTGATCGGCAGCCTCAAGCGGCACCGGCAAACTTGGGAGGCCATGGCCATAGGGGCCGGCTTGCAGCACACACCTGAAGTCTGGCCGGGGCTGGACGAATATGACAGCCACGCCTTGATTGAATGCATTCACCCCGAACCGCTGGCCAAACCCGACTCACCAGAGATGCACCGTGAGCACTTTCGACTGTTGCGAACAGCGCTTCAAAAATGGATGCAAGGCCAGACGCAACCACGTGGCATGCCTTCTTACGCAGACTTTGTGGCAGGTGTGAATGGGGTGCTGGACCATGTGCGCACAACGCACACAGGAAACGTTTTGGTGGTCTCCAGTGGCGGGCCGATTTCAACGGCCGTGGGGCAAGTGCTGGGCACGACGGGGGAGACCACGATTGAGATGAACCTGCGCATTCGAAACACATCAGTGACCGAGTTGGTGTTCACGCCCAAGCGGCACATGCTGCTGAGCTACAACACGCTGGCGCATTTGGAGACTGCACAGCACCAAGACTGGGTCACTTACGCTTGAGGCCGGCCTTGGCGCTGCAGATGACGGGTTGGTGGCATGGTGTTTCCCCCATGCCCAGTGCCACGCAAGTTTGACAAAATGCGCCAGTGAACATGTCCACTGCTTCCCCACCCCAGCCTAAGCAACCCGATGGCAACGGCGTTTGGCTGCAAAACGCAACACTTGATCAGGCCTTGACCTTTTTTCAAGCGCGCGAGGTGGCTGGTTTCGTTGAATTAGCCCTCCACATGGGCGGTGTGGCGTGTGGTTTGAAAAGTGATTGGGTGGCGCAGCACGCGCCTGCATTCAACACGCTGGGCTTGGCCGATCAAGCGCACAATTTAGCGCAAGAAATTTTGCTGGCACTTTTGTTGTCGCCCCACACTTTTTCTTTTGTGGACCTGGAAGCTTTGGCCTCTGGAATTCGGGTTCGTCAGTTCATGGCCGAGGCAGCGAGCAAAACAGCTTTGGCTTTTAAGACCGAAGCGGCTGAAAGACCTGCCCAATTTTGGCATTACGAAGAGGATGCAGGTTTTATTTTGCACGCTGGTCAAAACTTGATTGAAGCCTTGATCAGTGCTACGCAGCCTGAGGCCACCGGCAAGCTTTATGATTTTTCTTGCTACCGCGCCAGCGAGTATGTGATCTTGCTCGGATTGGCACAAGAAGCGCAAATTTGCAACCTTGATTTACTGACGCAATTGCAGCGCTACAACGAGGTACACGCCATACGGTCAGGCCAATTCCACGATGTTTTTTTGGTGGAATACGGCAGCATGGAAAACCCGCTTCCTGCCCATTTTTATGTGCCAGGCGATCGGCTTTGGTTCAGAAATCCGCATGAGGCTTCGGCCGATGTGACAGGCTACGAAGGCTCGTGGGTGATTTACATGGGCGGGGGCTTGTTCAGCAATTTTTGGAAACGCGATCAACCCTTCACACTGACCCACAAGTGCGTCGAAATTAACCATTGGCGTGACGGCTTGGTGCAAGCCGCCAACGGCGAATGGGTGATCGATGAAGAGCGTGTGGAAGCATGCGTGGCTCAGACCTTGAGTGACCCGCAGAAATTGACAACAGTGTTGCAGCGGATGATGCGCATGCGCGATCCCAAAGGGGTCTATGACTTAGGCGGGTGCTTAGACACAACGCGAGAGCATCCACGACAAATTCACCCCCACCATTGCGAGTTGGTGTTGCCCGCTTTACCGATCTGAATTGTTGCGCAAAGTGCCTGCGGGCAATCGGTCGATTTCGGCCAGCAGTTGGGCCAAGGCACGGCCTGCTGCACTGAGCAAGGCCTGGCCTTTTTCAGCGGTGGCCGCAGCTGCGTTGCCACACGCGCCAGCCGGGTTGTAGTCTTGGATTTGCCAAGCCAGTTTGGCGCTTTTGCCATTGCCCAAGATGGGGAAATGTTGCGCGCGGTCCTGCGCTGTAGATTGAAAATTTTGTACCAGATCCATGCGCACACGTTGTGGACACAGCGCCAACATGACGGAGGTTTCCACATCGCCAGCGTGCACGCCAAAACGGTGTTCATGGTCGCTGAACAAGGTGTTGAGGTCTTTGCCATCGGGCCCGAGCAAAGGCAATTGGTGCCAGTTGACGCTGTAGACCAGCATCCCTAAGCGAGCGCGCAGATCGCGCGCCACGATGTCCATGGCGCCCACATGACCGCCATGGGCATTGAGCAGCAGCAGCTTGTGCACACCGGCAGCGGCCACGCACTGGGCGATATCGGTCCACAAACGAATCAAGGTTTCAGGGCGCAAGCTCAACGTGCCTGGGAACGCGGCGTGCTCAGGGCTCAGGCCAATGCTCTGAGTGGGCAAGAAGAATATGGGCAGATCAACCGGCAATTGCGCGACATGGGGCAATGCAGCTTGAACCACGCCCTGGACAATGTCGGAGTCGACCGACAAAGGCAAGTGCGGGCCGTGTTGCTCAGTGGCCGCAAGGGGCAGCACAACAATGGCTCGGGCCATGTCCAGCGCGGCAAAATCAGCGGTGGTCAGATCGGCCCAATAGGCGCTAGGGCGCTTGGCTGTTGGCTTGGGGTGCTGTGGCGGCAAGGTCTTCATGGCCTTATCTTAATTGACAGGTGTAGCATCTGGTCATTGTTGCGAAAATCTTAGACTTATGTTGAATCGATTGAAATTATCTGGCGCACGCAGTTTGCTGGCCCTGTTGGGTTTGGTGGGCTGGCTGCTTTGCTCGGCCAGCGCGGTGCAAAGTGCACCCCCCCCAGCTGCAGGGACTGTGGTGCAAACCCCGCAAGTGCGAGCGCAATTGTTGGTCTTTGCCCCTGATGGCGTGAGCGTTGGCAAAACGCTGTGGCTGGGCTTGCAAATGCAGCACCAAAAGCTATGGCATACCTATTGGCGCAACCCAGGCGATTCAGGGCTGGCCACGCAGTTGGACTGGTCATTGCCTGCTGGTTTGGAAGTGGGGGATTTGGCGTGGCCAGCGCCACAAAAGATCCCGTTGGGGCCTTTGACCAATTATGGCTATGAGGGCCGCCTTTTGTTGGCTGTGCCCGTGCGAGTGGGGCCTGCGTTCCAAGCAGGCTCAGGCGCTGTGGATGTGCGCTTGCATGCCAACTGGCTGGTGTGCCGCCAAGAGTGCATTCCGCAAGAGGGCGATTTTGCTTTCAAGCTGCCAGTGAAAAGCAGCACCGTCATGCAAGCCGATGCGTTTGGATCGGTGATCCAGCATCAAGCACAAGCTCTGCCAGGGGCCCACAGCGCTGAGATTTCCAAAGACGGCAAGTGGTTGACGCTGCAATTGGCCGGGCTGCCTGAGAGCTTGCAACGCAGCGCTTGGACGGTGCTGCCGCAAACGCCCAATGTGGTGCAAAACAGCCTGGCCCCTGAGGTGCAAACAGTGTCCGGCTTGGCGGCCGATGCTCGCCAAATTCGCTTTGCCATCTCCAGCGACCGCATGGACAGCCCCAAGCAAATGACTTGGCTCTTGGTGCAAGGCGACGCCTTGGCGCCCAGTGGGCCGCAGTGGTCATGGATCACGCCGGTCAAGGGTCAATGGCAAGAACTCGCGCCAGCATTGAGCACAAGCTCAGGGGCTGCGTTGCAAACATCGCAGGCACTCAAGCCCGCCCTGGCGCCTGCTTTGGTGGCTGCGCCAATGGGCGCATGGTTGCTGACTTTGATGGGCGCTTTCTTGGGCGGTTTGTTGCTCAATTTGATGCCTTGTGTCTTTCCAGTGCTGGCCATCAAAGTCATGGGCTTGGCGCAGCACAGCAGCAACCCGCGCTACTTGAAGGCCTCGGGCTTTGCATTTGGGCTGGGTGTGGTGGCGTCTTTTTTACTGCTCGGCGGCCTGATGCTGGGGCTGCGCGCTGCGGGGTCTCAATTGGGTTGGGGTTTTCAGTTGCAGTCGCCCGCAGTGGTGGGGGTCTTGGCAATTTTGTTTGCGGTGATGGCACTGAATTTGTCGGGCTTGTTTGAGTTTGGGCAATTTGTGCCCAGCCAAGTGGCGAGCCTGCAAATTCAAAATCCAGTTTGGAATTCTTTGTGGTCTGGGGTTTTGGCGGTGGTGATTGCCTCGCCTTGCACAGCGCCCTTCATGGGGGCCTCACTGGGCATGGCCATTGGCCTGCCGACATGGCAAGCTTTGCCGATTTTTGCGGTAATGGGCGTGGGCATGGCCTTGCCCATGGCGGCAGCGAGTTGGGCGCCTGGCTTGATTCGATTCATGCCGCGGCCGGGCTTGTGGATGCAAGTTTTCCGGCAGTTCATGGCCTTTCCTTTGTACGCCACGGTGATTTGGCTGACGTGGGTGCTGGGGCAACAAGTGGGCTTGGAGGGCGTCACGCCTTTCTTGGCTTGCCTTTTGTCGATTGCCTTTTTGCTGTGGGCTCTGGGTTTGCCTGGACGCATGGGGCGCAGCTTGCAGGTCTTGGCCGTGCTGAGTTTGGCGGCGCTTTTGTGGCAATGGGGGCCGAGTTGGTTGTCTGTGCCAGAGCAGCCCGCCGCGCAAGAGCCTTCAGCTGCGGCTTTGCAAGGGAAAGCACCAGCTGGGGTGTGGCAACCCTGGTCGGCACAAGCGCTGGCCACAGCCCGTCAAGAAGGCCGCGGAGTGTTTGTGGACTTCACAGCGGCTTGGTGCGTGACGTGTCAATTCAACAAAAAAGTCACCTTCTCCGATCCTGCTTTGCTGGCCGATTTTGCGCAGCGCAATGTGCTGCTGCTGCGCGCTGATTGGACGCGATATGACCCAGCGATTACCGCAGCCTTGAACGCCTTGGGGCGCAGTGGATTGCCGGTTTATGCTTGGTACGCACCTGGCAAAGATGCGCAGTTGCTGTCCGAAATGCCCTCAGCGGGTGATGTACAGGCCGCATTGGCCAAAGCAACAGCGAAACCATAAGCCATGGTTGAAAGCGGTCGCAGGTCTGCGAGAATCGGCTTATGAGCAACACACACACCTCCAGCAGTTTTGCAGCTTTGCAAAACGACAGCTTTTTGCGCGCTTGTTTGCGCCAAGCCACGCCGCACACACCCGTTTGGTTGATGCGCCAAGCCGGGCGTTATTTGCCTGAATATTGCGCCACGCGGGCCAAGGCGGGAAGTTTCATGGGCTTGGCGACCAACGTGGACTTTGCCACCGAGGTGACATTGCAGCCCTTAGAGCGCTATCCCTTGGACGCCGCCATCTTGTTCAGCGACATTTTGACGGTGCCCGATGCCATGGGCTTGGGCTTGAGCTTTGCACAGGGCGAGGGCCCGCGCTTTGCCACATCGGTGCGCGATGAAGCCGCTGTAGCGAAGTTGCAGGTGCCCGACATGAACAAGCTGCGCTACGTGTTTGATGCCGTCACCTCGATCCGCAAAGCCTTGAACGGGCGCGTGCCCTTGATTGGTTTTTCGGGCAGCCCTTGGACTTTGGCTTGTTACATGGTGGAGGGGCAAGGCTCAGACGATTACCGCTTGGTCAAGTCCATGCTGTACAGCCGGCCTGACTTGATGCACCGTATGCTGGAAGTCAATGCCCAAGCGGTGGCCGCTTACTTGAACTTGCAAATAGAAGCCGGCGCACAAGCGGTGATGATTTTTGACAGCTGGGGCGGCGTTTTGGCAGACGGGGCTTTCCAGGAATTCAGCTTGGCCTATACCGCCCGGGTTTTGGCTTTGCTCAAAACCGAACATGCGGGCCAACGCATTCCGCGCATTGTCTTCACCAAGGGAGGTGGCCTGTGGCTGGATGAGATGAAGGGCTTGGACTGTGAGGTGCTCGGCCTGGACTGGACCATGAACTTGGGCCGAGCCCGCGCCATGGTGGGGGGAGCCGTGGGGGGGCCTGGCAAGGCCTTGCAAGGCAACATTGACCCCAATGTGTTGTTTGCCCCGCCGGCTCAAATTCAAAAAGAAGTGCGGCGCGTGCTCGAGAGCTTTGGCACGCCGCACCTGGACATGCTAAAGAGCGGGCCCACCCACATCTTCAATTTAGGCCATGGCATCAGCCAATACACCCCACCCGATGCTGTGAGCGCATTGGTAGAAGCGGTTCACAGCCACTCCCAAGTTTTGCGGCGCTAAGGTCTGCCACCCCCGCCTGCGCAAGCCTGCTGTAGCACAAAAAAAACAGCTGAGAAGACCTGAAGGCATTCAAAAATAATTTATTTTTTGGGTATTTTCTATTGACTTATTCACAAAAGTTCGAATTGATACTTTCAATCATCGTGACTTTGGCAAGGCCTTCAGGAACAACTTGAAATAATCGTAAGTCTTTGATTTTATGAACTTATTTAATTCTGCTCAGTTGCCGAGCATTCTAGGCAAAGCCTTGTTTTGCAAGGCTTTGCGAGCCATCGGGTTAGGTTTTCAACAAAGTTATCCACAGAAATTTTGGACTTCCTTTAAAGCATTTGAAAATCAACAACTTACCGGCGTTTTCAAGAAATTTCCTAAGCTTCAAAATGCTTAAATTCGCTAGATTTGACAAGACAAGTGCAGGATGGGCATGACGTTCTGGCTGGATGTTGCCGTGGCCACCCCTGTGCACAGTCAAGTTGGCGGGCTGTTGGTTTACCGCTCCAATGAGGCGCTGGCGCTTGGCAGTTTGGTGCGCGTGCCCTTGGGCAAGCGCGAGGTTTTGGGTGTGGTCTGGGGCGTGCACAACAAGGCTGCGCAAGGATTGCATGCGCCAAGCGTGCGCGAGGTTTGCGGCGCTTTGGCGGGCATTGAACCGCTTTGCCAAGGCTGGCGCGCGCTGGTGCAGTTTGCTGCGCAGTACTACCAGCGCGCAATTGGCGAGGTGGCCTTGGCCGCTTTGCCACCGCAACTGCGCGATCTGAACGATGCGCAATTGGCACGGCGTTTGAAACGGCCATCCGGCGCCGATGCCGCGTTGAGCAGCGCCATGCTGGCGCCTTGGCCCTTGTCTGAACAGCAAGTGGCGGTGCTCGACAACATCGAAGAAGGCAGTGGGCCCTTCTTGATTTTTGGCGCCACCGGCAGCGGCAAAACCGAGGTTTATTTGCAGGCCGTGGCGTGCTGCTTGGCAGCCGACCCGAACGCGCAAGCTTTGATGATGGTGCCCGAGATCAACTTGACACCGCAGCTGGAGGAGCGCGTCAAAGCGCGCTTTGGCGAGGCTGGTGTGGTCTCGATGCACAGCGGCATGACCGCGCCACAAAGGCTTAAAAGCTGGTTGGCCGCGCACAGCGGCACAGCCCGCATTGTTTTGGGCACGCGCATGGCTGTGTTTGCTTCAATGCCCCATTTGAAATGGATTGTGGTGGACGAGGAGCACGACGCCAGCTACAAGCAGCAAGAAGGCGCGCGCTATTCAGCGCGCGATTTGGCGGTGTACCGAGGCCGCCTTGAAGGGGCGAAGGTTTTGCTCGGATCGGCCACGCCCTCCTTGGAGAGTTGGCATCACAGCCGGCCCGCCCAAGAGGGTGGGCGCTACCAACGATTGCACATGCCCACGCGCATTGGCGCAGGTCAACTGCCCGCGGTGAGGCGGGTGGACATGAACCACCAACCGCGCAAAACGGTGTTGTCTGCGCCTTTGATGGCGGCCATTCAAGAGCGTGTGGCGCGCGGCGAGCAAAGTATGTTACTGCTGAACCGGCGTGGTTATGCGCCAGTGCTGCACTGCGCTGATTGCGGCTGGAAAAGTCAATGCGCGCATTGCAGCGCGTTCAAGGTGTTTCATAAAATTGACCGCAGCTTGCGCTGCCACCACTGCGGTTTTTCGCAGCGTGTGCCGCGCGCGTGCCCTGAATGCGGCAACGCCGACATTGAAGCCATGGGGCGAGGGACCGAGCAGTTGGAAGAGCACTTGGGCGAGTTGTTGGCCGGTGTTTGCAGGCCCGATGGCCAAGCCGTTCAGATTGCCCGCATTGATGCCGACAGCACACGCTTGAAGGGCGCTTTGGCGATGCAGTTGGCGCAGGTGCACAGCGGCCAGGTGGACGTGCTGGTGGGCACCCAAATGATTGCCAAAGGGCATGATTTTCGGCGCATTACGTTGGTCGCTGCTGTGAACCCCGATGGCGCTTTGTTTTCAAGCGACTTTCGCGCGCCTGAACGCTTGTTTGCCTTGCTGATGCAAGCCGGTGGCCGTGCGGGAAGAGACGCCGCGCAAAGCGCCGGCAGTGAAATGTGGGTGCAAACTTTTCATCCCACGCATGCCTTGTTTGAGGCCTTGAAAAAACACGACTACCCCAGCTTTGCCGCGCAACAATTGACGGAGCGTTTGGAGGCGGGCTTGCCGCCCATGAGCTTTCAAGCTTTGCTGCGCAGTGATGCACGCACGCAAGAGGTGGCGCAAAACTTTTTAAACAACGTCAAGCAAGATTTGCATGCACTGTGCGCGCTTGATTCAACCGATGCGGCCGCGTTGGCGCAGGTCAGTTTGTATCCTGCCGTGCCCATGAGCATTCAACGGGTGGCCAATGTAGAACGCGCGCAGATGTTGATCGAAAGCCCTTCTCGCCAAGCCTTGCACCGGGTCTTGACACTCATGCAAGCGCTATTGCATGCAGCACGCTCGAAGCCCCAACACAAGGGCTTGATCCGCTGGCTGGTGGATGTAGACCCGCTGGCGATTTAACGCAGCAGCGTGACAGCGCCAGAGAAAGTCAAAAAGGCTGCCGCGGTGGAGACCAAAATGATGCGCGCAATGCGACCGTTGTCTGCACCAAAGCGCTCAGACAGCATGGCCACGTTGCTGGCGCTTGGCAAAGCGGCCACCAATACCATGACCTTCAGCGCAAATGGCTCGATCGGCACCCCGATGGAGATGGCGGCCAAGCCCACGCATAAAACCAACAGGGGGTGCAGAAATAACTTCATGAGCGCTACGGGCACATAGTCACGCCAAGTCAATGGACCGTGGTGTTCGTGGTGTGCAATTTTTTGCGAACGTGCCAGCACCGCGCCGATGGTGAACAGCGCGACAGGGGAGGCCGCATCGCCCAGCAAGGCCACGGTATGCGCCACAGGGCTGGGCAAGCTCCATTGAAAACCAGAGAACAGGGTGCCCAACAAAATGGCCCAGGGCAAGGGATTGCGCAGGATACCCGACAAGGCATTTTTGACAGCCCTTGAAGCGCCATGATCGCCCGCGCCATCGAGCCGCGACAAAGCAATGCACAAGGAGGTGGTGATCACCATGTCAATGATCATGGTGATGATGGCAGGCCCTGCAGCTGCAGCGCCCAGCAAAGCCACCAGTAAGGGCATGCCCATGAAACCGGTGTTGGGAAAAGCGCCGACCAAGGCGCCAAATGCCGCGTCGTTCCAGCCGATGCGCCTGTTCATGCTGACTGCGACCAAGAAGCCGACCATGACCAGTGCGCAAAAAAGGTAGCTCAAGAAAACACCTGCGTCGAGCAACTGCGCCACCGGTGTATTGGCACCAAAACGAAACAGCATGCAAGGCAAGGCAAAGTACAGCACAAAGCCGTTCAGGCCAGGGATGGCTTCAAAGGGCAGCATTTGGCGACGTGCAGCCCAGTAGCCGCACAAGACCAAAGCGAAAAAAGGAAAGGTGACGCGCAAGACATCTAACATGCCCCGTATTGTCTCTGCAATTACGTCTTTGCGCGGTCCCCTGGCGGACATTTTGGCGCGCATCACCTGGGGCCGCTATGATCGTGCGCTTATGTCTGCACCCTCCTCCGGTTTGAACCTGGCCCAACAAGAAGCTGTCCATTACGTGCAAGGGCCGTGCTTGGTATTGGCGGGTGCCGGTTCGGGCAAGACCCGTGTGATCACGCACAAGATTGCCCGCTTGATCAAGGTGGGCTTAGAGCCACAGCGCATCGCGGCCATCACCTTCACCAACAAAGCGGCCAGCGAGATGCGCGAGCGAGCGCGCAGCTTGATCGGCAAAGCGGCCAAAGAAGTGTTGATTTGCACTTTTCACGCGCTGGGCGTGCGCATCATGCGCCACGGTGGCCACTTGCTGGGATTGAAGCCGCAGTTCAGCATCTTGGACTCGGACGATGTGAGCAGCATTTTGAAAGATTGCGGGGGCAGCACCGATGCGGCCACTGCCAGGCAGTGGCAATGGACCATCAGCCTTTGGAAAAATTCGGGTCTTGATTCAGCGCAAGCCCAAGCCTTGGCCAAAGACGAGAACGAACGCACGATTGCACGCATCATGGGCCGCTACGAAGAGCGTTTGGCCGCTTATCAAAGTGTGGATTTTGACGACTTGATTGGTTTGCCCTTGAAGCTGCTGGTGCAATTTCCACAAGAACGCGAACATTGGCAAGCGGCCATGGGCCATGTGTTGGTGGACGAGTACCAAGACACCAATGCCACGCAATACGAGGTTCTGAAACATTTGGTAGGGCCGCGTGCGCGCTTTACGGCAGTGGGAGATGATGACCAATCTATTTACGGCTGGCGCGGCGCCACCTTGGACAACTTGAAGCGTTTGCCGCAAGACTTTCCAAATTTGAAATTGATCAAGCTCGAGCAAAATTACCGCTCGACCAGTGCCATCTTGCGCGCGGCCAACAACGTGATTGCACCCAACCCCAAACTGTTCCCCAAAACTTTGTTTTCTGAGCTGGGTGAAGGTGAACCGGTGCGCGTGGTGGACGCTGACCACGAAGAACACGAGGCTGAGCGTGCAGTGGCGCGCATTCAATCGCTGCGTGCAGGCACTGCTGTGAGCAGCGGGGGCACGCAGTTCAGAGAGTTCAAAGAGTTTGCAATTTTGTACCGCGCCAACCACATGGCCAAGCCGTTTGAGAAAGCTTTGCGACGCGCGCAAATTCCCTACAAAGTCTCGGGCGGGCAAAGTTTTTTTGACCGCGCAGAAATCAAAGATCTGTGCGCATGGTTTCGCTTGTGGGTCAACAACAATGACGACCCGGCTTTCTTGCGCGCCATCACCAGCCCCAAGCGCGGCATTGGCCACCAAACGCTAGCGAGCTTGGGCAGTTTTGCCAGTCAATACAAAGCCAGTTTGTTTGAGGCGCTGTTTTCAAACAGTTTGGGCAGCCGCTTGCCCTCTCGCGCCGTGGCCAGCTTGCATGAGTTTGGTCGATTTTTAAACGACCAAGAATACCGCGCACGGCACACGCACGGGGCGCAAGAGGCCAAGGATTTTTTGAGCGCTTGGCTGAAAGACATTGGTTACCAAAAACATTTGTACGACAGCGAAGAGAACGAGAAAGTCGCAGCCATGCGCTGGGGCCATGTGCTGGAATTTTGTGACTGGATGGCGGGCCGCTGTGGTGGTGAAATTGACGATGCGGCAGGGGTGCATACAGCGCAAGAAAAAAAATCTTTGCTGGAAGTGGCGCAAACTATTTCATTGCTCTCGACCTTGAACGAGCGAGATCAAGACCCCAATGTGGTGACATTGTCAACACTGCACGCGGCCAAGGGTTTGGAGTGGCCGCATGTGATGTTGGTGGGCGTCAATGAAGGTTTGCTGCCATTCAAAATGGACGACCAAGACAAAAGCGAAGGGCAAATTTTGCGCTTGGAAGAAGAGCGCCGCTTGATGTACGTGGGCATCACGCGGGCGCAGCGCTCGCTGGCAGTCAGCTGGACGCGCAGGCGAAAAAAAGGGCGCGAGAGCGTTGCCGCTTTGCCCAGCCGATTCATTGCGGAGATGGCTTTGGAGAAAACCACTCTCAAAGAGGACCCGCGCGAAAAACTCAAAGCACTGCGTGCGGAATTTGCGCTGAAGGCGGCCACAGCTGCTGCGGCGCGGGCTCAAGTGGATGATTGGCGCGGCACCAAGGTGGTGGGCAATTGACGTGAGGCGGGTTGCTCGCCCTTGAGCAAGGCTTGCAAGCACTCCAGCAAAGTTTGCGCCGCCATCTGCAAGGGCTGACGCACGCTGCTCAATGGCGGAAAGCTGTGCAGGGCGGCGTCGATGTCGTCATAGCCCACAACAGCCACTTGCTGAGGCACCGTGATGCCACGCGCATTGAGCACGCCCATGGCGCTGATGGCGATCAAATCGCTTGCGGCAACCAAAGCGTCCAAGGGCTGCCCTTGATCGCAAAAGTTGTGCATGGCTTGCTGCGCCTCCAAGGGCGTGAAGGGCGAGGGAATGTACAAGGACGGGTCGGGCATCAGCCCTCTTCGGCGGTGCGCATCGAGGTAGCCTTGGTACCTCAAATGAACTTCAGTGGTGTGGTGATCCCCCATGAAGGCCACACGCTTTCTGCCGCCTGCCAGCAAGTGTTCGGTGGCTAAGAAACCGCCACTTTGGTTGTCACTGCCCACACTGCAATAAGCCTGGTCAGGCAATTGCGCGCCCCAGACCACCAAGGGCACTTGCCTTTGTGCCAAGGCATTGAGTTGTTCGTGGTGGCCCCATTGCCCGATCACCACCATGCCTGCCACACGGCCTGAATCGAACAAGGCGGCGCACTGGTCTAAGTGGTCAGCATCGACCCTGGAGAGCAGCAAGTCGTAATGTTGATCGGTCAATACATCGGCCAAATTGCCCAGCATGGCCAGAAAAAAAGGATCTGTGACTTGCTGGCGCCGATCAGGCAAGTAGGGAATGACCACGCCCAAGGTGCGGTTGTCGCCGCGTCGCAAATTTTTTGCACCCGCATGAACTGTGTACTGATGGGCTTGCGCCAATTCCAAAATGCGTTGGCGCGTGTCCAGACGGATCAAGGGGCTGCCATTCAAGGCACGCGAGACCGTGGCCGTTGACACGCCAGCCAATGCGGCGATATCGGCCATTTGAAGTTTTCGTTTGTCCAAAACTGTTGGTGTGTGTGGGTTGGAAGTAATGGGGTCTTTGATCAACCGCTTCAAGCCATCCAAAGTTTCCAAAGCTTGGCCAACTCCATGGCGGTGGCATCGCCTTGAACAGTCTCTAGCATTTTCAGGGCTTCTGGTTTTTTCCCCGCTTGAAACAAACTCAAAGCGAAATGCAAACGGGTCTCAACCTCGCGCTTGAGCCCACCCAAGGACAAGGCCTTGGCATAAGCGGTGTTGGCAAGCTCCCAATTTTGTTTGGCTGCATAGACATCTGCAAGACTGGACCAGGCTGGGCCGTCTTTGGCTGATTTTTCAAGTGCGGGCAAACTCTTGTCGTCTTCGGCTGCGCGTTGCTGAATTTGTTGGCGCAATTTTTGGTGGGTGGCCGCTTCACTGCCTTTGCCCAAGACACCATTGGAATAGGCTGCGTCAATCACGCGCAAGGCTTCTGCTGGCAAACCCGCTTTGGAAGCCAGGTTGATCATGTCCATGTATTCGACCGTGTCTTGTACGTTGCCAGTGGCTTCAAGCAGGCGGTACAAGTCCAAATCAAAACGAGGATTGAAGCTGCTTTGCCGCGCCATGCGGGGAATGATTTCTGCCCAATACGCTTTGGAGGGGTGGTTTTGCAAAAGCAATTTCAAGCTGGCGTTGTAGCCCTCTTCGTCTTTCAATTGACGCTGGCTAAAGGCCATCAAGCGGTACTCGGTTTCGGGGGTTTTGAGCCCCGCACTGGCATCTAACTTGATTTTTTCTTGCACCTCTTGCACCACTTCTTGATGGCGCTGCAAGAGCGCGAGGGTTTGAATCAAAACCGGTCGCACGCTGGGGTTACTGCCCTCCAACTTGAAATACTGACGGGCCCACAGCACCAGGCGCGGATAGTCTTGCGCTTGTTGGCTGGCGCTGAGCAAGGCTTCAACCAAGGGCCGTTTTTCTGCATCCTTGGCGGTGCTGGGCAGCTCTTGAATCAAGCTTTCTAAGCTGCTGACAGCGAGCACAAAATTCTTGGCTTGACTGCTGGCAACAGCCAGCGTGCGCAAGATGGCATTGCGCTCGATGGCGGTCAACTCCGGCAAAGTCAGTGCTTGCTGGGCCAGCGCTGCAGCGGCCTCAGGCTGACCACTTTGAAGCGCGTCTTGCGCCGCTTTGAGGGGCTTGGCCACTTCGGCGCGGACGTTGATTTGAGCCACTGCATTTGCAACATGCAATAGGCCGCCTAAGGCCACGCCAAGGGTCAGAGTGAAGATTTGAAGCGAGCGAAAAATTTGTTTCATAAAACGATTCCTGATAGCGCTGATTGTCGCCAAAAAATTGGCCTGATTTTTAACAGTGCAAAATTGGCGCATGGGAAGCTTTGATTTATCGGTACTTTTTTTCTTGCAAATGGCATGTATCTTGGCCACGTGCAAGGCCATGGGCTGGTTGTTTGCGCGCTTGGGCCAGTCACAAGTTGTGAGCGAAATGATTGCCGGCGTGGCCTTGGGCCCCTCTTTGTTGGGCTGGCTCTGGCCGGCCGGCAGTGCTTGGTTGTTTCCCGCGGAATCCAAACCCATTTTGTTTGCCGTGGCCCAGTTGGGCTTGGTGCTGTACATGTTTTTGATTGGCTGTGAACTGGATTTGGAGACGCTGCGCGCAAAAATGGGCGCTGCCGCCAGCGTATCTTTGGCTGGCATTTTGGCACCCTTTGCTTTGGGCACGGGTTTGGCCATTTATCTGCATGAATTGCCCGGTTTTTTTGCGTCTTCCATGTCGACCGCGCAAGCCATGTTGTTCATGGGGGCAGCGATGTCGATCACGGCATTTCCCATGCTGGCCCGCATCATTCATGAGCAAGGTTTGTCTAAGACTGCCCTTGGCAGTTTGGCCCTGACGGCAGGGGCACTTGACGACGCTGCAGCGTGGTGCGTATTGGCCGTGGTCTTGGCCAGCTTTCAGCAAAACATCATGATTGCTGTTGTGGCCTTGGCTGGCAGTGTGGCTTATGCCTTGCTGTGTTGGTTTGGCATTGCACCCTTGATGAAGCGCTGGAGCCGCAGTATGGAGCAAACGGGCCAGTTGAGCACCTCTGCATTGGCCACTGTATTGATGTTGGTGGTGATGGGCGCATGGTTCACCGACACGATCCAAATTTACGCTGTGTTTGGCGCATTTCTGATGGGTGTGGCCATGCCAAGAGGGGTTTTAACCCAATCCCTGCACGCTCAAATTTACCCTTTGACCACGGCCTTTTTATTGCCGGTGTTCTTCATTTATTCGGGGCTGAACACTCAAATTGGTTTGCTGAACTCGCCTGGCATGTGGCTGATTGCGGTGGCCGTTTTACTTTGTGCGGTGCTTGGCAAAGGCGCCGCTTGTTATGCCGCTGCGCGCTGGCATGGGTTTGGTCAGCGTGAAGCCTTGGGCGTGGGTGCGCTGATGAACGCCAGAGGCTTGATGGAGTTGATTATTTTGAACATTGGCCTGCAAAGCGGCATCATTCAAGCGCCGCTGTTTGCCATCATGGTCTTGATGGCGGTGGTGACCACGCTGATGGCCACGCCCATATTTTCCTGGCTCTACCCACGCGATCAGCGGGCCGCACCCCCGCTTTTGTAATTTAGGTACATGAATCCTGTTTCGCCCTGAACCGGAGTGCCCGCGTCGGATTGTCAACATCGATTTGAATTCAAAAGTTCTCAATTAATGAGTGCTATTTTTCTACAACACCGAGGGTTTTACCCGAGTGAATAGATATCTAGTTTTACTACACAATCAGATCGTGCAATCGTTTACATTCAATTTACAGGTTGGCACGCCTTCCAAATTTATTCTCAAAGGTCAAAAACAATGACAAACAAACTTGAAAAGTCGCGCAAAGCGGCGCGGCAAACCGGCTTCAGGGTCAGCCCTGTTGCGGCTGGCTGCGCTGTTTTGTTGATCAGCGCCATCGGGGCTGCGCACGCACAGCAAGCCGCTGGCGAAGTGGTGGTGACGGGCATTCGCGCCTCGATTGAAAGTGCTATTGCAACCAAGCGCAATGCAGACGGCATCGTTGAAGCCCTGTCGGCAGAAGACATTGGCAAGTTGCCCGACAGCACGGTGGCTGAGTCGGTATCACGCCTTCCTGGCGTCACGGCGCAGCGCAACAAGTCAACGGGTCGTGCGCAATCGGTGAGCGTTCGGGGCATGTCACCCGATTTCAACGGCGCGCTGCTCAATGGCCGCGAGCAAGCCTCCACGGGAGACAGCCGCGGCGTTGAGTTTGACCAATTCCCTGCCGAGTTGTTGGGTTCGGTGATCATTCACAAAACGCCCGAAGCTTCTTTGGTTGGCCAAGGTCTGGCTTCGACCATTGACCTGCGCACCGTGCGTCCTTTGGACTTTAACAAGCGCACCTTGTCTGCCAGTGCTCGCTCACAACGCTCTGGCGTTGACTCCGGCGCTGGAGAGGGCAAAGGCGATCGACAATCTTTCTCTTACGTCGATCAGTTTGCCGACCGCACATTGGGTGTGGCACTGGGCTTTACCAAATTCAAAGATGCAGGCGCCGAGCAGTTGAAGTTCAACTCCTGGGGCGGCTGGAACCGTGACATGACTTACGAAGGCAAAACGGTGCAGGTGCCTGGCGGCTTTACCGCTGACACCGAGCAAAGCACCTCCAGCCGCGAAGGCCTGATGGCCGTGGTGCAGTACAAACCCAACAAAGACTTTGAGACGGTGTTGGACGTGTTCCAGTCCAAAGGCTCATTTGCTTTGAAGAAGACCGGTTTGGAAGGCGCTTTCCTCGAAAACTCTACCTACGATCCGAACGGCACATTGACCAATGCCGTGATCGATTCCAAAGGTTTTGCCACCAGCGGTACGATCGACAAGTACAAAGGCGTTGTGCGCAATCACCAGGAGTCGGGTGACGACAAGCTCGACTCATGGGGCTGGAACACCAAAATGAAAGTGGGCGACTGGAGGGCCACTGCGGACTTGTCACAGTCCAAAGTTTCTCGCTTGAGCCAGCGCTATGAAACCACCGCAGGTTTGCCTGGTGATGCCAACAAAGGATCCGCCACAGACACCATTTCTTGGACCGGTTTCAATGGTACCAATTTGGCCGATACCGTCTTCAAAACAGGTTTGAACTACTCCGACCGCTCCGTGATCAAGTTGACTGACGTGGACGGCTGGAGCGGGGGCGCAGCGTCGCCTCAAGCTGGCTATGTGGCATTACCCTCAGTCACCGACAAAGTTGACAACGTTCGTTTTTCCGCGCGTCGCAATGTGGAATACGGGCCCATCTCTTCAGCTGAAGTCGGCATCAATTTTGCCGACCGCACCAAAGTTCGCACCACACAAGAAGGCCGTTTGTTCATCAAAGGCACTGACCCTTATGCTGGCACAACAGTGCCCGGCACTGGCACCAATGTCGCCGGCACCACGGGCTTATCGGTGGTTTCATGGGACCCTCGTGGTTCATTGGGTCCGATCTATGACTTGGCCAAAAAGGTTGACAGCGACATCTTGAACAAAGACTGGTCTGTCAATGAAAAAGTCACCACCACCTTTATCAAGGGTGACTTGGATGGAACGATGTTTGGCATGCCCTACCGCGGCAATGTGGGTGCTCAGATGGTCAACACCGATCAAAGCTCCACTGGCTTTAACGTCGACCGCGCCACGTGCACTGGAAATACTGCGGCAACTTGCCCCGGCATCTCTATTGGCAATGGCAAAACCTACAGCGATTTCAATCCCAGCTTGAACCTGAATTTCGATGCAGGAAACGACCAAGTTTGGCGCGTTGGTTTGGCCAAAGTGCTGGCTCGCCCCAGCATGGGTGACATGCGTGCCAGCATGAATTTCTCTTATGACAGCACGCAAGGTCGCTACACTGGCGACGGCGGCAATCCTGGTTTGGAGCCTTTCCGCGCAAAGTCGTTTGACGTTTCTTACGAAAAATACTTTGGCAAAAAAGGTTATGTGAGCATTGCTGGTTTCTACAAGAAACTGGACACTTACATCCTGAAAACTGCCACGCCGTTTGACTTCAAAGGTTTCGCTGGCGCCGGTTTGCCCTACGGCACGGTGGGCACTTTGACCCGTCCGATCAACGGCGAAGGTGGCGACATCCAAGGTGTTGAGTTGGCTTTGAATGCACCCTTCTCCATGTTGACACCTGTCTTGGATGGCTTTGGTTTGATGGCCAACATGTCCAGCACTTCCAGCAGTGTGAGCTTGCCTACAAGCAGTTTCAGCACTCAGGAAATTGGCAAGGACAAAATCCCATTGCCAGGCTTGTCTAAAAATGTGAACAACTTGCGCTTCTATTACGAGAAGAATGGTTTCCAAGTGGCCGTGGCAGGGCGTCAACGCTCTGATTTCTTGGGTGAGATCAGCGACTTCCAAGACAACCGCCAGTTGACCTTCATCAAGGGCGAGACCGTGATCGACTGGCAACTCGGCTACGAGTTCCAACAAGGCCCGGCCAAAGGCTTGTCGCTCCAACTGCAAATGAACAACGCGTCTAACGCACAATTCATGCGCTACAGCAATACGCCTGATAACATCGTAGAGAAAGTCAAATACGGCAAGATCTACCTGATGGGCGCGACTTACAAGTTCTAAGAATTTAAAGTCTATTCTTCCCCACCCAAAAGGGCCTGGGGGAAGACACATGGGGGGGGACTTGTCCCCCCCTTTTTTTATTTCAAGCGGGAGTTTCTGATGCAAAACCCTCTGATTCAAAACATTGTGATTGTGGGCGGCGGCACTGCGGGTTGGATGACGGCCGCAGCCCTGTCAACGGTGCTGCGCGGGCGTTACAACATCCGATTGGTGGAGTCTGATGAGATCGGCATTGTGGGGGTGGGGGAAGCCACCATTCCAATGATCCAGCGCTTTAACAAAGTCGTGGGCATTGATGAGAACGAGTTTCTCAAAGCCACCAACGGCACTTTCAAATTGGCCATTGAGTTCGTCAATTGGGGCCAGTTGGGCGACCGCTACATGCACGGCTTTGGCCCCATTGGGCAAGACCTGTGGACTGTGCCGTTTGAGCAATACTGGCACAAAATGCGAGCACAAGGCAAGGCGCAGGACTTGGGGCATTACGCCATCACGCGCGCAGCGGCGCAAGCCAATAAGTTCATGCCGCCGAACACAGATGTGGCCAATTCGCCTTTGGGCGACATCACCTACGCCTACCACTTTGATGCGAGTTTGTACGCCAAGTTCTTGCGCAAATTGTCGCAAGAGCGCGGCGTGGTTCGCACTGAAGGAAAAATTATTCAAGTCACTCAACGCGCGAGCGATGACCATGTGGACGCCGTGGTGCTGGACAGTGGCGAGCGCGTTGCCGGTGAGTTGTTCATTGACTGCTCTGGCTTTCGGGGTCTGCTCATTGAGGAGACTTTGAAGACGGGTTATGAAGATTGGAGCCACTGGCTGCCTTGCGATCGTGCTTTGGCGGTGCCTTGTGAATCTGCGCCGAAATTGCTGCCCTACACCCGCTCCACGGCCCACCGTGCAGGCTGGCAGTGGCGCATTCCTTTGCAAAACAGAATTGGCAATGGTCACGTGTTTTGCAGCCAATTTGTGAGCGAAGACGAGGCGGCTGCCACTTTGCTGTCCAACTTGGATGGGCGTCCTTTGGCTGACCCGCGTTTGATCAAGTTCAACACGGGCATGCGCAAAAAAGTTTGGAATAAAAATGTGGTGGCAGTGGGCTTGTCCAGCGGCTTTTTAGAGCCCTTGGAGTCCACCAGCATTCATTTGATTCAAGCTGCAGTCTCGCAGTTGATTGAATTTTTTCCGGACCAAGGCTTCAGCGAAATTGACGTTGAGACCTACAACCAACAAAGCCGGTTTCAATTTGAACGGATTCGAGATTTCATCATCTTGCACTATCACGCGAACCAACGCACTGATTCAGAATTTTGGAAAGCCTGCGCGCACATGGCGGTGCCGCAGTCACTCCAAGAAAAAATTGCGCTGTTTGAAAGCCACGGTCGCATCTTCCGCTTCAATGACGAGTTGTTCTCGCAAGTCGGTTGGTTGCAAGTGATGCAAGGGCAAAATTTAAAGCCCAGGCATTACAACCCTTTGGTCGATTTACAACCGCAAGAGAGCATTCACGAGTACTTGGAAAGCGTGCGCACGGTGATCGCTAAGTGCGTTGAGGTCATGCCTGACCACGCAGCCTACATCGTCAAACATTGCGCTGCCCCTGCGATGTGAGCAGAGCCCGTCAACGAGGTTGCACCGCCCAGATCTGGACCGATTGAGGCGCTACGGTCAAGACCTTGCCCGCAACAATTCTCTGCTGCTGGCGTTCTGATGGGTACAGTAGCTGCAAAGGATCCTGCTCGTTCAATCCGTCCAAAGTGATCTGGGCTTCTTGCTTGCCATAATTGATCAGCACCCAAGTTTGCTCTTTCCCCCACCGGCGCAGATAGCGCAAGGTTTGGCCTTGCGCTTGTGCAAATTCATAAGTGCCGCGCGAGAGTGACGTGCGCGTGTTGCGCAGGTGGATCATGTCTTTGTAAAACGCCCAGAGCGATTGCTTGGTTTGCATTTGCGCTTGGGCGTGATGCGTGGTCACGTTGCCCGCCAAGGCGCGGTAAGGCGTGCCGGTGGTGAAGCCGGCAGTTTGTGCGTTGCCTTGCCAGCTGTAAGGGCCGCGAATGAAGGGGTCATCTGCCAGGCCTTTTGCGCCAGCCATGCCAATTTCTTCGCCGTAATAAACAAAGGGCGTGCCGGGCAAGAGCAAATAAGTGGCGGCGGCCAATTTGTAGTGCATTTCATTGCCGTTGACCTGATCCCACATTCGCTTGCCTGCAAATTGGTCGTGGTTGGAGGCGAAACTGGCCAAGGTGTGCGGCGCTTGCGTGTAGAAGTTGGCCACTTTGGCAATGGCCTGCGCATCGCCCTGGGCCGCTTTGGAAATGTCTGTTTCCAAACCAAATGCAAATGCTCCGCCACAGATGTCGGGGTTGGCGTAGTCGACTGGTTTGGCTGTTGCTTCACACACCACATAACGTCCGGGGTAGGACTTGATCAAGCGCGTGAAGTCTGCGGTGAGCGCGCGGCTCTCGGGCTGATCATTCCATTCTTTGGCGCTGTTTTCAATCAGATGCGGCACGGCGTCTAAACGAAAACCATCAAGCCCCCGGTTCAACCAAAAACGCAAACTGTCTTGGTGGTATTTCACAACTTGCGGGTTTCGCATGTTGAAGTCCGGCATGGGGGCGCCGAAGGTGGCCAGGTAACTGCCGTGCGGCGTACGGACCCACGGATCTTTGCCCCAGATGTCCCAGCCTTTGGGGGTGTCTTGACGCCACTCAAACCACGCGCGGTAAGGACTTTGCGGGTTTTGCAGGGTGTCTGCAAACAAGGGGTGCTCTTTGGCACTGTGGTTGAGCACATAGTCCATGATGACCCCGATGCCGCGCGCGTGGGCTTGCGCGATCAACTCATCAAAGTCTTGCAGCGTGCCGTAGGCCGGCTCAATGGCGCGAAAGTCGGTGGTGGCGTAACCGTGATCGCCATCGGCACTTTTCGTGATGGGCATCAGCCAAATGCCGCGTATGCCCAGTTGTTGCAAATCATCCAGCGACTGTGTCAAGCCCTTTAAATCGCCGATGCCGTCGCCATTGCTGTCGCGCCAACTGCGAACAAAAATTTCCATGAAAGCGCCATGCTGCCAACCTTCGGGCAAGGCGCTGGGTTGGATCTGGGCCTGGACGGGCGATAAATCAATCAGGTCTTGCGCGTGCACAGGGCAAAGCCCAAGCAGCACGCTCCAAGCCCAGCCGCGCCCTGCTTTTTTTGCTGGCACAAGTTTTGAAAAAATGGTGGCGTGATTCAAATTGTGCATGGTCAATTGTTAAGTTGAAAGACGGCGACAGATTGAGCGGGCATCGCCAAGGACACGTTGCCATTGGCAGTGACGGTGAAACTCTCCACATCACCGAGCAAAGCTTTCCACTTGTCACCCGCTTGCAAATTGTTCAAACTCAGCTGCATGGGCGCAAGCCCATAGTTGAATACCACCCACGTTTTTTCTGAACCCAGGACCCGCTGAAAACCCATGCTTTGCTGCTGCGTCCATGCCGCCTCGTAGCTGCCGCGTGAGATCGAGGGCAAAGTGTTGCGCAAATTCAAAAGGCTTTTGTAAAAACTGTGAATGGATCCGGCAACGCCTATTTGGGTGGCTGCATTTTGACTGCTCACGTTGCCAGAGATGGCCCTGAATGCTGTGCCCGTGCTGAAGCCCTTGGCATCCGCGGTCCAACTCATGGGCGTGCGCAGCGCTGCGTCACCCGATAAATTGGCGGCTGCGGCCATGCCTATTTCTTCTCCGTAATAAATAAACGGCGTACCAGGCATCAACAAGTAACTGGCCGCAGCCAATTTGTATTGAGCGATGTTGCCTTGGACTTGGTCCCACAATCGTTTGCCGGCAAAGCTGTCGTGGTTGGAGACAAATGCAGACAGTGCAGGGCTGCTGGTTTTGTAATAGGCATTGAGCTTTGCAATGGCATTGACATCGCCTTGCGCTGCGCCAGTGATGGCATCTTTCAAATCAAATGCAAAGGCTGCACCGCAAGACGTTGCAGCGGCAAAAGCCTGTGGGTTGGCCGGCGCTTCGCAAACCATGAAGCGCTGTGGATACTGCATGACGGTTTGGCGAACTTTGTTCATCACCGTGTGATTTTCTGGCTGACTCTCCCACGCGCTGGGCCCGTTTTCCACCAAATTCCCGACTGCATCAAAGCGAAATCCATCGACCCCTTTGTTCAACCAAAACCGCATGTTGTCGTGATGGAAGTTTTCTACATCTTTTTGCTTCCAATTGAAGTCCGGCATGCTGGCGGTGAACCCTGCGAAGTAATAGCCATTGCCCCAACTGCTGGGGTACCAAGGGTTTTTTCCGTAGATGCCCCAACCCGCAGGTGCTGGGTTTTGCCACACAAAGTAGTCGCGCTGTGCATGGGTGCTTGACGAGGCCGCATTCAAAAACAAAGGGTGCTGGTTGCTGCTGTGGTTGATGACGTAATCGATGACCACACCCATGCCCCGCAGGTGTGCCTGGGTCAAGAGTTTTTCAAAGTCAGCCATGGCGCCGTAGTCGAGCTCTATGCCTCGGTAGTTTGTGACGGCATAGCCATGGTCTCTGTCTGAACTTTGCGTGACGGGGAGCAACCACAGGCCCTTGACGCCCAAGTCTTGCAAATAATCCAAGCGGTCTATCAGGCCCTGCAGATCACCGACGCCGTCGCCATTGCTGTCTTGGTAGGCGCGCACATGAATTTGCATGAAGGCCCCTTGCGACCAATTCGCTGGCAGACTGCTGGCGGCGAGCATGCTGACCGCGCCGGCATCGGGCACCAACAGCGCACTGCCATTGTCCTGGCCACTGGCCGTGGTGGGGGCACCACCCCCACTGGCGCCGCAGGCGCACAGCGAAAACAAGCCCACGCAAAGGGCAAGATGTCGAAAGCGGCAAATCGACTTGCGGATGGCGTGAGGGTCGATAATTTTCAAAAAACCTCTATGGGGCAACTTCAAAGCCGTGAATGTAGAAAAGCTACAGATTTTCTGTCTTTCATGGCCCAATATATTCGGTGTTTACCCTATATCAATCGATTACATGCTGATTTTTTGTAGTTTTATTACGATAATTCTGCATATTTCAAAATTACCATTCTGTTGATGTTTTCGGTGAACCTCGTGCCCCGCCACACTGTTGCCACTTGCGCTTTGCTCAGCGCGCTGTGTGTGGGCTTGACTGCGCCTTGCAGTGCAGTGCAAGCGGCCGCTCAAGCCAACCCGGCCGAGTTGAAAACCCTGTGCGACAGTGCCTTGGGCAGTCAAGTCTTACATGCCAACACGCAGCAATGGCCGGCACAAGCCGTATGGCTGAACAGAGCAAGCCTGCATTGGCCCCAAGCCAGCCCGCAGCCTGGCTCCAAGTGGCGCTTGCTCAGCTCGCGCGAAGGAGGCTTGTTAATTTCAGCCGGGCAGGCCGCCTCGGGGGTGGACCAAGCTTGGAGTCTGAGGCAGCTGGACAGTCCGGCAAAACAAGATATCAATCAGGGCGTGGCATTGGAGATGCCCGCCTTGTCAGAGGCCACCTTGCGCCAGATGCATGCCACCCAAACCCTGTTGGTGCAAGAAGATGCACAGGGCCGCATTCTCCAAGCAACGCGCCTGCAAGTGGCCAAAGCTTTGGACGATTTGTTTGCCGATGCGGCCCAGAACACCCCCTTGGGCGCACAAGTCTTGGCCAGTGGCAAAGGCTCTGGCCGATCGAGCAGCACCCAGTTCAGCCTTTGGGCTCCCACCGCGCAAGCGGTTCAGGTGTGCGTGTATGGCGGGCCCCACAGCGCTGCACAAGCGCTTGTCAAACTCCAGCGCGATGAGGCCTCGGGCGTCTGGCAAAGCAGCGCGTCACTGGCGCAAGCCGGCTCTTACTACCGCTATGCAGTGGAGGTGTTTGTGCCTGGCGTGGGCCGTGTGCGCAATTTCGTGAACGACCCCTATGCCGTGAGTTTGAGTGCCAACTCGTTGCGCAGCTATGTTGCAGATTTGAATGCGCCCAACTTGAAGCCCCAAGGATGGCAGCAACACAAAGCGCCAAGGACTGTGACGCACGCAGTCGACATGGCCATTTATGAACTGCATGTGCGTGATTTCTCAGCCTTTGACGCCAGTGTGCCTGCACACCAGCGCGGCAAATACTTGGCTTTCACGCAGCGCAATTCCAAGGGCATGCGCCATTTGCGCGCGCTGGCCAAAGCCGGCATGACCGATTTGCATTTGTTGCCAGTGTTTGACTTTGCCACGGTGCCAGAGAAAAATTGCCGCCCAGATGCGCAGGCTACGGCGTCTGAAGACTGCTTCAATTGGGGCTATGACCCCCTGCATTTCAATGCGCCTGAGGGCAGTTACGCCAGTGATGCGGACGATGGTGCCAAGCGCATTGTGGAGCTCAGGCGCATGGTGCAAGCGCTGCATCAAGCTGGCTGGCGTGTGGGCATGGACATGGTCTACAACCACACTTCAGCATCAGGCCAGCATCTGCAATCGGTGCTGGACCGGATTGTGCCGGGCTACTACCACCGCTTGAATGCCATGGGTGAGGTGGAGCAATCCACCTGCTGCAGCAACACCGCCACTGAAAACCGAATGATGGCCAAATTGATGTCTGACTCGGTGCTGCTGTGGGCCCAGCACTACAAGCTCGATTCTTTTCGCTTTGACTTGATGGGCCATCAACCTCGGCGAGCGATGATGCAAACGCAAGCGCGCGTTCAAAAAGCCACAGGGCGGCGCATTGACTTTGTTGGCGAGGGTTGGAATTTTGGGGAGGTGGCCAACGGCCAGCGGTTTGTACAAGCGTCTCAGTTGTCATTGAATGGCAGCGGTATTGGCACATTCAACGACCGCTTGCGTGATGCCATTCGCGGCGGCAGTGCCAGCGACTCGATTGAAAACCTGATGAGAACGCCGGGCTATGTGAGTGGGCAAGGCGATGTGCGAGTGGCCGCAGACCAAGTCCGGGCTGGGCTTGCCGGCTCACTGCGAAACTATCGATTGCAGACTTGGGATGGCACAGAAAAAATGCTGCAAGACATTCCCTACAGCGATCAGCCTACGGGCTATGCAAGCCAGCCCAGCGAGGTGGTGAACTACGCCGAAAATCACGACAACCTGAGTTTGTATGACAGCCTGAGTTACAAATTGCCGCGCGAGACCTCTGGCGCTGAACGTGCGCGCGTGCAGGTGTTGGCCGGTGCATTGACCGCTTTGAGCCAAGGTGTGGCCTACTTTCATGCCGGCATGGAGATCCTGCGCTCTAAATCACTCGATGGCAACAGCTTTGACTCAGGGGATGCCTTGAACCGCTTAGACTGGTCGTATCAAAGCAATGGCTGGGGCACCGCAGTGCCGCCGGCTTCAGGTTCGCAGGCAGAGCAGTCGTTGCGCTTGTCTTTGTTGCAAGACGCTCGCCTTCAACCCAGCCAGGCAGATATTTTGTGGACGCGCCAGGCTTACTTTGATTGGCTCACGATTCGCAAAAGCACGGGCTTGCTGCGACTGCAAAGCGCCAGCGAGATCAACAAGCGCTTGAAGTTTTTCAACACGGGCCCCAGTGGCAATGCGGCCTTGATCGCTGCCCAGTTGAGCGGGGAAGGGTTGAATGATTTTGCACAATTGTTTTATTTTGTGAACGTTTCACAGCAAACTCTCAGCTTCCAAGACGCCCAATTTGCAGGGAAATCTTTTGTCTTGCATCCAGTGCACATGGCGCGCAACGCGGCTGACAAACGCCCCATGGAGATGGCGCGTTACGATGGCACTTCGGGTACATTTTCAATTCCACCGCGAACGGCATTGGTGTTTGTTTTGCCGCAACCGAGCAAACGCATGCGCACACAGACAAGCGCAGCAGCAGCCCCATTGACAAGCGCCAAACTATGACATTCCAGCCCTTTGCAGCCGCCCGACTCTGCGCGCTTGCCCTTGCGTCAAAACGACTGCGGTGGCTGCAGGCGCTGGTGCTGAGCTGGGTGGTCTTGAGCCCGGCCCGAGCCGTTGAGATCACCATCACCTGCGGCCCCAACGGCAATGATGTTGAATTTTGTTTGAAGCACGCACAGGCCTGGGCCGCTCAAACAGGCAACACGATCAAAAACTTTTCTCCACCCACAAGCCCTACCGAAAAGTTGGCGCTGTACCGCCAGTTGTTTGCAGCCAAATCGGGCGACATTGATGTGGTGCAAATCGACACCGTTTGGCCTGGTATTTTGAAAGACCATTTGCTGGACTTAAAGCCTTACAGCAAAGGCATTGAAAGCGAGCACTTCCCAGCCATCATTGCCAACAACAGTGTCAATGGCAAGTTGCTGGGCATGCCGTGGTACACCGATGCAGGCTTGTTGTACTACCGCGCTGACTTGCTCAAAAAACATGGCTTGAAGGTGCCCACCACGTGGGAGGAGTTGACTCAAACTGCGCTGAAAGTGCAAAGCGCCGAACGCGCCAAAGGTGACTTGGATTTCCATGGCTATGTGTTCCAAGCCAAGGCCTACGAGGGGCTGACTTGCAACGCTTTAGAGTGGGTCAGCGGGCACGGCGGGGGCACCGTGGTGGGGCCGGATGGTCAGATCACCATTGGCAACGCACAAGCTGTCAAAGCGCTGAACATGGCGGCCTCCTGGATTGGCAGCATCAGCCCAGCAGGTGTCTTGAATTACGAAGAAGAAGAGGCACGCGGCGTGTTTCAAAATGGCAATGCCTTGTTCATGCGCAATTGGCCCTATGCTTGGTCGCTGATGCAAAAGAGTGGCAGCTTGGTCAAAGGCAAAGTGGGCGTGGCCAAACTGCCCGGCAGCCCCAGCGCCGCAACCTTAGGTGGTTGGCAATTGGGGGTGTCTAAATACTCTAAACACGCGGCGGTCGCTGCTGACTTGGTGATGTACATGACCAGTGCATCGGTGCAAAAAGCGCGCGCCATCAGCGGCTCTTACAACCCAACTTTGCCAGCCTTGTACAAAGACCCCGAAGTGATTCAGGCCAACGAATTCATGGCCACCTTGGCCGATGTGTTTGCCAACAGCGTGGCACGCCCCACCACTGCAACGGGGCTGAAATACCCGCAGGTGAGCCAAAGTTTTTGGAACGCCGCGCACGAAGTCATGTCCAAGCGGGCCACGGGCGAAGAGGCGGTGGCCAAATTGGAGTCGCGCCTGAAACAAATTCGGCGCAAACATTGGTAAGGTCAACAACTTTGAATTCCAGAATCAAAACCGCCTGGCTGTTCTTGGCCCCCATGATCGCGCTGATGCTGATCGTGGCCGTGTGGCCGCTGGCGCGCTCGATTTGGTTCAGCTTCACGGACACCAATATCAACGACATCGCAAGCTCAGAGTTTGTGGGTTGGGAAAATTATTTTGGTGAATATGGTTTGTTTTTCAACCCCCATGAAGACGGCGGTTTTTGGGCCAGCGATTGGGGCACTTCGGTTCGCAACACCTTCAGCTTTGCCATCGTCTCTGTGATCTTGGAAACTTTGACGGGTCTGGGTGTGGCGCTGCTTTTGAACCAAGAGTTCAAAGGCCGCGCATGGGTGCGCACCGCAGTGCTGGTGCCCTGGGCGATTCCAACCATCGTCTCGGCCAAGATGTGGGGCTGGATGCTGAACGACCAATTTGGTGTGATCAACGCTTACTTGATATCTTGGGGTCTGATTTCGCAAAAAATTGCCTGGACCGCAGACCCCACTTATGCCTTATGGGCCGTGGTCTTGGTGGACGTTTGGAAAACCACGCCCTTCATGGCTTTGTTGATCTTGGCAGCATTGCAAACTGTGCCCAAAGACTGTTATGAAGCCGCTCACGTGGATGGCGTGCACCCGTTGCGCGTGTTTTGGAAAATCACGCTGCCCTTGATTCGCCAACCTTTGCTGGTGGCCATTGTGTTCAGGCTGCTGGATTCACTGCGCGTGTTTGATTTGATTTATGTGATGACGGCCAACAGCAGCAGCACCATCAGCATGTCAGGGTTTGTGCGCCGAGAAATGGTGGAGTACGGCAACATGGGCTTTGGCGCAGCGGCATCAACTTCTTTGTTTTTGATCATCTTCTTGACAGCCATTGTGTTCTTGCGCGTAGCCCGCGTGAAATTGTCGCAGGACAACCCATGATCAACCGCTCTAAGTGGGCCACCGCGTTCATCTATTTGGCCTCCATTTGCGTGGTGCTGGTGTCGGTCTACCCCTTTGTGTATGCGGTTTCCACATCGCTCAAATCAGGCACGGCTTTGTTCAACACGCAGTTGCTGCCCAGCGATGCGGACCTGCGCAATTACCGCGCGTTGTTTGAAGGCGCTCAACCCTTTGGGCGCAGCTTGCTCAACTCCATCATGGTGGCGCTATTGACCGTGAGCTTGGCCTTGCTGATGGGCGTGACCGCCGCGTATGCCTTGGGCCGCATTCGTTTTAAAGGCAAGGGCTTGCTGCTGGTTTGTATTTTGAGTGTCTCGATGTTCCCGCAGGTGGCGGTTTTGTCGGGCATGTTTGAGCTGATTCAATCGCTGGGGCTTTACAACAAGGCCATTGGTTTGGTGCTGCCCTACACCATCTTCACTTTGCCTTTCACGGTCTGGATTTTGACCACTTTCATGCGCGAGTTGCCCATTGAGTTGGAAGAGGCTGCGATCATGGACGGTTGTGGTCCGCTTCGAATTATTTTTCAAGTTTTCATGCCTCTGTTGTGGCCGGCTCTGGTCTCCACGGGTTTGCTGGCTTTCATTGGCGCATGGAATGAGTTTTTGTTTGCACTGACTTTTGTGATCAACGACACCGAGCGCACCGTGCCAGTGGCGATCTCTTTGATTGCAGGTACAACGGCTTTTGAAATTCCGTGGGGCACCATCATGGCAGGCTCGGTGGTTGTCACCGTGCCTTTGCTGTTGTTGGTGTTCTTTTTCCAAAAACGCATCGTCTCTGGCCTGACTGCTGGTGCGGTGAAGGGTTAACTTTTATTTCTCTCTAAAGCATGAGCAAAGCATCTAACAACAACTGGTGGCGCGGCGGCGTGATTTATCAAATTTACCCGCGCTCCTTCATGGACAGCAATGGCGATGGCGTGGGTGATTTGCCCGGCATCACGCAGCGTTTGGATTACGTTGCCCAATTGGGTGTTGATGCGATTTGGTTGTCGCCCATTTTCAAAAGCCCAATGAAAGATTTTGGCTATGACGTGAGCGACTACTGCGACATCGACCCTTTGTTTGGCAACTTGGATGACTTTCGCGCCTTGACCCAAAAAGCCCATGGCTTGGGTTTGAAAGTGATGATCGACCAAGTGCTCTCGCACACCTCAGACCAGCACCCCTGGTTTGAGGAAAGCCGTGCATCGCGCGAGAACGACAAAGCCGATTGGTATGTATGGGCCGATGCCAAAGACGATGGCAACCCACCCAACAATTGGTTGTCTATTTTTGGCGGCAGCGCTTGGCAGTGGGACACGCGCCGCCGCCAGTATTACATGCACAATTTTTTGACCAGCCAGCCTGACTTGAATTTTCACAACCCTGCGGTGGTGCAGGCCATTTTGGGCACTGTGAAATTTTGGCTGGACTTGGGTGTAGATGGTTACCGCTTGGACACGGCCAACTTTTACTTCCACGACAAACAACTGCGCAACAACCCAGGCCGCGGCAAGCCACAAGGTGAGGACCCTGCCGTAAGCGAAGTCAACCCCTACAGTTGGCAGTGGCACAAGTACGATAAAACGCAGCCTGAAAATCTTGCTTTCTTAAAACAATTGCGCAACTTGCTGGACCAATACCCCAACACCACCATGGTGGGCGAAATTGGCGACGACGATGGGTTGGCCACCATGGCCGAGTACACCAGCGGCGGCGACAAACTGCACATGGCCTACAGCTTTGATTTGCTCGGCACCGACTGCAGCAGCACTTACTTGCACGGTTTGATGACGCGCTTCGCTGAAAAAAATGCAACGGGCTGGCCCTCTTGGGCTTTGTCCAATCATGATGTGGCCAGGTTGGCCACGCGCTGGAATGCAGACATGCCGGACGCGCGCAAATTGCGCTTGTCAGCCGCCTTTCAAATGTGTTTGCGCGGCACGCCTTGCCTGTATCAAGGCGACGAGCTGGGTTTGCCAGAGGCGCAAGTGGCCTTTGAAGATTTGCAAGACCCCTATGGCGTCACGATGTGGCCTGAGTTCAAAGGCCGGGATGGCTGCCGCACCCCCATGCCTTGGGACGCGCAAGCGCCAGACATGGGCTTTGGCAGTGGCGCACACAAACCTTGGTTGCCATTGACTGCGTCGTACCGTGCGTTGGCAGTGTCTGCGCAAGAAAAGGACTCTGCCTCATTGCTGAATTTTTACCGCAACTTGCTGCATTGGCGACAAGCGCAAACGGTGCTGCTGCAAGGCGAGCAGTCGCTTCTGCCATTGCACGTGCAAGTCATGTGGTTTGTTCGCAGCCACGAAGGCCAGCGCGTCTTGTGCGCTTTTAACTTCAGTGATCATGCCGCTCAGTTGACATTGCCCCAAGGCATGCAGGCCAGCAGCGTTTTGGATTTGCCGGGCTTGCAAGGGGGTCTGCTTCAAGGGCAGAGCTTGCAATTCAAAGCCTTTGGCGGTTTACTTTTGAGTTTGGTTTGAAGATGAGTCTGGCTCTGAACAATTCAATCAACCGGGGGCATTGCCCTTGCGGAGAATGCCATGTCACGCATTGACTTTCAAAATATCTGCAAGCGCTATTCACCGCAATTGCCCTTGACGATCAACAACGCTCAAATCACGATCGAGCAAGGTGAGTTTTGCGTTTTTGTTGGCCCCTCAGGTTGCGGCAAGTCGACCTTGCTGCGCATGGTGGCGGGCTTGGAGGAGATCAGCTCGGGTGACTTGCTGATCGAAGGGCGGCGCATGAACGACTTGCCACCCGCACAACGCGGCGTGGCCATGGTGTTTCAGAGTTACGCGCTGTATCCGCACATGACGGTAGCCCAGAACATGGCCTTTGGTCTGCGCGTGCTGGGCTCGGACAAAGCAGAGATTGATCGCAAAGTCAAAGCAGCGGCAGATATCTTGCAGTTGACACCTTTGCTCGAGCGCTTGCCCAAAGCTTTGTCGGGGGGACAGCGCCAGCGGGTGGCCATTGGCCGGGCCATTGTGAAAGAGCCCAAAGTGTTTTTGTTTGACGAGCCTTTGTCGAATTTAGACGCAGCCCTTCGTGTGCAAACGCGTTTGGAGATTGCCAAACTGCACAAAGACATGGGCTCGGCCAGCATGGTCTATGTCACGCACGATCAAGTCGAGGCCATGACCTTGGCGCACAAAATTGTTTTGCTGCACACTGGCGATTTGATTCAAGAGCGCGGCAGCATTGCGCAAGTGGGAACGCCCATGAACTTGTACCACCGGCCTGCCAGTTTGTTTGTGGCTGAGTTCATTGGTTCACCCAAAATGAACTTGCTCTCGGGCCATTTGCTGCGGGCCGAAGAAAACTATGCGCTGGTGCGTATTGGCGGTCATGAGATCAGTGTGGCGGTTGATGCACGGCATTTGCAAATGGGCGCGCAGGTGCAAGTGGGGGTTCGGCCTGAACACATTGCAGTGGCAGGCAGTGGTGGAGGTGCGGGCATTTTGAGCCACTTGCATCACTTAGAGCGCTTGGGTGATTCGTCGCTTTTGTATGTGCGCGTCGGGGTGGATCAGCCGATCACCACCGTCAAAGTTGACGGCAGCTCTCAGGCCCTTTTTGGAAGCGCCTTGACGCTGCGCTTATTGCCCGAACATTTGCACTTGTTTGACAGCCAGGGGATGGCTTGCCGCCGCACGCTGGAGTTGCCCATCTGACTTGTAAGGTTTCAAGGCGGCACTTGCAGCACAGCGCTGTCCATCCACAGCGGGCTGGTTGCTGGAGCGCCGCCCATCTCAGAGGGGCCACCTGAGGGGCTGATGCGGCGGTAACCGTTGTCGTAATCCCAGGTGTTGACCCAGACTTTCAAGCCCGCCAAGGATGGCAGATCGGCCAGCAAACCTGGCGGGAAATCCAATTGAACAGTGCGCGCTGCATGGTCGACTTCAATGCGCGCAGTGCCTGACAAAATTTGCCCCTCGGCTTGAGCGGATGCACCGCTTGCACTGAACAACACATTGGACCACCCATGCGCGCGCAAGCGGTAGTGCCAATGCCCCTCATCGGGCAATTGCCCTTGCTGTAAAGGCATCTCGCGCACACCGTTCGACGCCGAGGGCTTGCCGATGAACACGCTGAAGGCCACATGGTCAAAACCATTGGCCGGGTTCCAGCCTTGACTCAAAGCGCCCATCTGCATGCGCAGGCGCAGCGCACGCTCGGCCCCCCAAAGTTGCACGCGCTGCAGGTCCAGCAGGCCCGGCACGTAGGTGCTGTCTTGCGGGTAGCGGTATTGACCGGTGGGGCCGCGGTCGTCACCGACCGGATCGTCGGTTTGCCCCAGCAGCGCCCATTGCCTTTCAAGTCGAACCGTTTTGGCCTGGCTCACGCCAAGCAAGCTTGCACTCTTTCGCTCATGGGCCATCAGCACGATGCGCTGGTCTGAGGCGTCGGCCCATTGGGCTGTGTCGACTTTGACTGTCCAGCGCCTCCAACCCACTGGATCGTTGGCCTGGGGTTCAAGCCATTGCACTGATTGAGCGCTTTGCAAATTGCCATTGGCCACCCACTTCAAATCGAGCTCTTGAAATTCTTGAGCTGAAGAAAATGGCCACGCGCCATTGACTTGAAAATCAGCATGGACACGCGCTGGCATGGCTTCAGGCAATTGCGGCGTGCGTTGGTCAGCCATTGAATGCACGGCCTGCAAAGGCTTGGCTGCTGACAGCGTGTTGGAAGCGCTTGCCCCGAGCCACACCTGGGCGCTGCGCGCTGGCAATTGCAAATTCAAAAGCGCTTGGCCGTTGGCCAATGGCCATGCCAAGTCCTGCGGCTTTTGGATGCTGGCGCCTGCAAAACCCCATGCGCCTTGCAAGCGCAAGGGGGCGGACACCTCTGGCAATCCTTGCATCAATGGCAAGGCGTCCAGCAGCACTGCATGCTCTGCCGTGTTGAACACCACCCATGCCGATTGCCCTTCATGGTCCATGCGGTAGGCCAACACGCCAGGGCCTGCGGCATCGTCGCGCAAGAGCGTAGGAAGGCCGCGGGAGAAAACTTTGTTTTGCCGTCGCAGTGCTGTGGCCGCTTTGACAAACTGGTAAAGCGCAGACTCGGTGTCAAAGTGGTCCCGCCCTTGCGAGCCATAACCTGCTGCGAACATCGAGCTTCTTTGCTCAGTCAAGCCTTGCTCTGTGCCGTAATACAAAGTGGGGATTCCGGGCAGTGTCATGAGCAGCAGCAAACTTTGCCGCAAGGCCAAGGGGCTGCCGCCCTTTAAGAATCGGTCCACATCGTGGTTGTCTACGAAGGTCGGCATGCGATGCGGGTCGCTGTGGATTTGCATGACCTGCGCAATCCGCTGGGCCAATTCGCGGGTGGGCTGTCCGCGCGCCATCACGTCACCCAAGCTGCCATACAAGGGGAAGTTCAGCATGCTTTGCAGCACCGGTTGACCCTTGGCATCGCGCACATACGATTCGATCTTTTGCATCTGCTGGGTCTGGCCCGGTTTGTCCATGCTGAACCCCTCGCCAAAGGTTAAAAAGTCTTTGCGGCCAGTTTGGGCGGCCCGCATTTTCATGCCGGGGTACTTTTTATCTTTGGAATACAAAAAATCTTGCAGCGCATCTTGTGGCACAAAAAAAGCGGTGTCTACGCGAAACGCGTCCACCCCCACGCTTTCAATCCAGTGCCCGTAACTCTCGCGCAGCGCGCGGCGAACGACAGGGTTTTCTGAATTCAAATCGTCTAAGCCTGACATTTGGTAATTGAGCTCTTGCTGCCTGTCCTTGTAATTGTGGATGTCGGGGCTCCAGTGGTAAATACCGGCCTTGCGGTGCGCGGGCTTGCGCGGATCGTTCATGTCAAAAGGCGCTTGCAGCGGCGCGGCCATGGGCCGGGAGGCTGCGTTGCGCTGGTAGCCTTGCTTGGGGTCCTGCGCATTCCAGTGGGTGTAGCGGAAAAAATCTCCGGTGTGATTCAGCACAATGTCTTGCACCAAGAACATGCTGCGTCGGTGCAAAGCGTCTGAGAGTTGTTGGTAGTCTTTCAAGTTGCCCATGTGCGGGTCGACTTTTTTGAAGTTGGAGGCCCAATACCCGTGGTAGCCCCCATATTCACCATTCCACCATTGATTGGCCACCGGCGGTGTGATCCAGACAGCGCTGGCGCCAAGGCCTTGGATGTAGTCCAAACGCCGGCGCACACCTTGCAAGTCACCGCCGCTGTATTTGGACTCTAGGCGGGGGTCAAACTCGTCGGCGCCCTGCTGGTTGTTGCTGGGGTTGGCGTCGTCAAAACGATCGGTCATGACAAAGTAGATGACCTGGTCGCGCCAATCGGGGGAGGGCACGTGGAGTTTCAACTTCTGTGCCGCCACTGGCCATGCCAATGCGCAGAGAAAAAGCAAGCCAATACTTGTAACTTTACTACTTTTGAAAGAAAATAACATGTGATTGAGTTGCCAGGTGAGCAAAGAAAAAAGCTATTTTGCTTGATTTTTAGAAGAAATAGGCCATCATATGCTTTGAATCAAGAAGTTTTTCCAAATTCCAGCCGCGCTAAACTTGTTAGTAGTTACATTACATGTTTGACCGATTTTCAAGACTGAACTGCATTCTCTAAAGCCCATGATTTCCTTTGACTCTCCACGCTTGATTGCCGATATAGGCGGCCTCTATGCCCGTTTCGCCATCGAGAGTGCCTACGGGGAGTTTTCACATCAAAAAAGCTTGCGATGCGCTGACTTTCCCAGTTTTCAAGCGGCTGTGACGGCTTATCTGGAGGGCTTGAAGTCCATCACCGTGGCGCACGCCGCGGTGGCCATTGCCAACCCGGTGGAGGGCGACTTCATTCGGATGACCAATTACCACTGGCAATTCTCGATTGAGGCCACGCGCCTGGATCTGGGCCTGGACACCTTGGTCGTGGTCAATGACTTCACCGCCTTGGCCATGGCCTTACCGCGTTTGGCCGCGCAGGATTTTCGGCAGGTAGGCGGGGGGCAGGCCGTCAAGCACAGTGTGATTGGCCTGATTGGCTCGGGCTCGGGCTTGGGCGTTTCGGGCTTGATCCCTTCTGGCGAAGGCTGGACATCTTTGGGCTCTGAAGGCGGTCACACCAGTTTTTCACCCTCCGATGAGCAGGAAATGGCCGTGCTGCGCTACGCCTGGCGTCAATTTGAACATGTGTCTTTTGAACGCTTGCTTTCTGGCCCGGGGCTGGAGTTGGTGTACCAGGCTTTGGCCGACATGAATGCGCAAAAAGTTGCACCCCTGTCTGCGCCAGAGATCACGCGCCAAGCACTGGACAAGCAAGACGCTTTGTGCACCCAAACACTGCAAGTTTTTTGCAACATGCTGGGCACAGCGGCCAGCAATTTGGCGGTCACCCTTGGCGCGTTGGGTGGCATCTACATTGGCGGCAGCATTGTGCCTCGATTGGGTGAGTATTTTGACCGCTCTGGGTTTCGTCAGCGTTTTGAAGACAAAGGCCGCTTCAAACCCTATGTGGCGCAAATTCCCACCCTGGTGATCACCGCGCCTGAAGCGACGTTTCTGGGCGCCTCGGCCATCTTGGACGCGCAACTTCGCAACTTGATGAACGCCCCAGGCTCGGCCATCTTGTCGCAAATCAGGCGCGCGCGGGCTGACCTGTCTCCTGCAGAGCAGCGCGTGGCCGATTTGGTGCTGGCCAAGCCGCGCTCGGTCTTGAACGACCCGATACACGACATTGCCTTGGCAGCGCAGGTCAGCCAACCCACGGTGATTCGGTTTTGCCGCTCAATTGGGTGCAAGGGCTTGTCTGACTTCAAATTGCGCTTGGCCTCGGGCCTGAGCGTTTCGGTGCCGATCACGCACTCTCAGGTCACGCGCGAGGACTCGGTGCTGGAGTTGGGCGTGAAAGTTTTGGGCAACACGGCCAATGCCATTCTTCAATTGCGCAATGAGTTGCAGCGCGAAGCGATCGACCGGGCGATTGATTTGGTGGCCGCAGCGGACCGCGTGGAGTTGTTTGCACTGGGCAATTACGCGGCGGTGGCGCAAGACGCGCAAACCAAATTCTTGCGCTTGGGTTTGCCCTGTGGCGCGCATACCGACCCGCATTTGCAAGACTTGATGGCCGGCACAATTTCGCCCAGCACGGTGGCGATCATCATCAGCAGTGGCGGCAAGTTGCCTGAGTTGATGGCATTGCAAGAAAAAATTCACCAGCGTGGGGCCTGCGTCATTGCGGTGACAGCCACTCAGTCGCCCTTGGCCCGCAAAGCCGATGTGGCCTTGGTGGCCGAGCACAATGAGCATGCAGCCACGCACCTGCCCATGGTCAGTCGCGTGTTGCACCTGCTGCTGATTGATATTTTGGTGGTGGGCCTGGAAATGCGCTACGCCAGCAACCCACCCGAGGACTTGGGGCCCAAGCCGCCATCGCGCGAGACGCCCAGCACGCGCTTAGTTTCGAGCCCCAAACCGGCCATTTCACACAGCCAATAGCTGACCCTACAACCCTACAAACCCAAGGGAAATCCCTCATGTAATTTAGCTACTGTTTTATTATTTTTTATGTAATTTAATTACAATCTATGCCACCACATCGTCTTTACAGACGACTTGCTCGATTTTTTTAACCATTAGAATTCAGCCCGATTGAAGCCTCCAATTTCTCCGATAGGAGATCCTTGTTTGCCCAATCCACCCTTCATAGGAGCTATTGATACATGAAAGACTTCGCCAGCCGGCAGAGATCACCCAGAAAACACATTTTGGGTTTGAGTCTCGTGGTGGTGTTGCATGCGTTGTTGTTCTGGGCCATCAACTCAGGACTGGCTCGCAAGTTTGTCAAAATTCTCAAGCCCCCGGTGGAAGCTGTGCTGCTTGAAGAGACCAAACCTGACATTCCGCCGCCGCCGCCGCCTCCTCCTCCTAAAAATTTACCGCCCCCACCGCCCGCCTATGTGCCGCCGGTGGATGTGGCTGTGTCCGCGCCCACACCGGTCAACGCCATTGCGGCGGTATCGAATACGCCGCAGCCCATTGCGCCGCCTTCGCCACTGCCGGTCGCCATGGCGCCGCCGCCTCCTCCTCCTGCACCGCCGGTCAGAGTAGCTGCCGTGATCAGCGCCTCCAGTTGCGAGAAGCCCGAGTACCCCAACGCCTCTAAGCGCTTGGAGGAAGAGGGCACGGTGCAGCTGAAGTTCTTGGTGGGCACGGACGGGCGCGTCATAGAGTCGGCCGTTGAGAAGTCTTCGGGCTTTAGGCGCCTGGATGAAGCGGCCCGAGGGGCCTTGTCCAAGTGCCAATTCAAGCCCGGCACGGAAGACGGCAAGCCGCTGCAAAGCTGGGCCAGCATGAAGTACACATGGCGTTTGGAGTAAGCCGCAAGGCCGCACTCCAGCACCTGCAAAATTTGTTCACAACACACGTCACTTTTTTAAATTATTTGAATCCGTTTCAGAGGAGTCCACCATGATCAAGCAACTCAAAACCCTCGTACTCAGCATTGGCCTGCTCGCCGCTCTGAGCTTGGCAAGCAACAGCTTTGCCGCCAAACCCAAAGAGGCAGCGCCTGCGCCTGCAGTTGCAGCGCCTGCTGCCCCTGCGGCAGAAGCACCACCCGCACCGGTGGCCGCTGCTGTGGTTGCGCCAGCCCCCGCGGCTGATGCCAGCGCCCATGAAGACAACCCCTACGGCCTGAACGCTTTGTGGAGTCAGGGCGACATCGTGGCCAAGACCACATTGCTGATCTTGGTGCTGATGAGCTTGGGCAGCTGGTACGTGATCGTCACCAAATATGCCGAGCAAGCCAAAAACGCACGCTTTGCCAAAGCGGCGCAAGAGAGTTTTTGGGTAGCCGCCGACCTGCGCCAAGGCACTGACGGCCTGCATGAGGACAGCCCCTTTCGCTTCATTGCAGAAAAGGGCTTGGAAAGCGCTAAAAAGCACACCGGCCTCTTGGGCGCAGTGGACTTCAACACCTGGGTGACGCAGAACATTCAGCGCGCTATCAGCAGCGTGCAAAACCGCATGCAAGACGGCCTGGCGGTGCTGGCCACTGTGGGTTCGACATCGCCTTTTGTGGGCTTGTTTGGCACGGTTTGGGGCATCTACAACGCGCTGGTGAAGATCGGCATGTCGGGCCAAGCTTCGATTGACAAAGTCGCCGGCCCCGTGGGCGAGTCGCTGATCATGACGGCCATCGGCTTGGCCGTGGCGGTGCCCGCTGTGCTGGGTTACAACTGGCTGGTGCGCCGCAACAAGGGCGTGATGGAAGATGTGCACGCTTTTGGTTCTGACCTGCACTCGGTCTTGCTCGCTTCGAGCAAAAAATAATTGGCCCAGCAACAGCCCACACAGGAGAGGCCAGTATGGCGATGAACGTAGGCTCTGAGGGAGACGAAGACGAGATCATGAGTCAGATCAACACCACGCCTTTGGTGGACGTGATGTTGGTGCTCTTGATCATCTTTTTGATCACAATTCCGGTTGTGACCACCTCGATCAAGGTGGAGTTGCCCAAAGAGAAAAACCTGGTGCGGGAAACCAAACCCGAGAACGTTATCATCTCGGTGGATGTCAAGGGCAAGATTTTTTTGTATGACACGCCGATCAAAAACTCTGACGACTTGCTGCAGCGCATGAAGAAATTTTCTGTCATGAAGCCGCAACCTGAAGTGCAGATTCGCGGTGATGGCAAGAGTGACTTTGAGTCGATCGGACGCGTGATCTATGCGGTGCAGCGCGCGGGCATCACCAAGGTTGGCTTTATCACTGAGCCGCAATAAAAGAGGAACAAGAACATGGCCATGAACGTAGGCAGCGGCTCTGGGAGTGACGAGCCTGAAGTGATGATGGACATCAACACCACGCCCTTGATTGACGTGATGTTGGTGCTGCTCATCATGTTGATCATCACCATTCCGCCGCAGTTGCATTCGGTGACCTTGGACATGCCGGTGGTCACGCCGCCGAGCAAAAAAATTGACCCTGTGGTGATCAAAATCGATGTGGATGCCTCCAGCGTGATCAATTGGAACGGTCGCCCGGTGACGGGTCGCGCAGATTTAGAAGCCAAGTTGAAAGAGGCAGCGGCGATGCAGCCGCAGCCCGAGTTGCACATTCGCTCGCATGCCAAAGCCAAGTACGACGCAGTGGCCCAGGTCATGGCCAGCGCGCAGCGCCTGGGGCTGAGCAAGTTGGGCATCGTGGGTTCTGAGCAGTTTGTCAATTGAAGTGTTAAGGCCCTTTTTTCGCCCATGCCTGTGACAGATACTTTTCCGCGCTTGCTGGGCGATGTGGGCGGGACCAATGCGCGATTTGGCTGGCAAGCGCATGCTGGCAGCGCCATCGAACATGTGCAAGTTTTGCCCTGCGAACAGCACCCCACTTTGGAAGCGGCCATTCGCACTTATTTGAGCTTGAAGGCCTTGCCGCAACCCACCGCCTGCGCCCTGGGAATTGCCAACCCTGTGACGGGCGATCAGGTCAGTATGACCAACCACCATTGGTCTTTTTCCATCGCGCAGATGCAAGCCAGCCTGGGTTTGCACAGGCTCCACGTGATCAATGATTTCACTGCGCTGGCTTTGGCTTTGCCGTCTTTGCCTGCTGCGCACTTGATGCAAATTGGCGGCGCTGCTGCACAGGCCCATGCACCCAAAGCCTTGATTGGTGCGGGCACGGGCCTGGGCGTTTCGGGCTTGTTGCCCACGGGCAAACCTGACCAATGGCTGGCCATTGCTGGCGAAGGCGGGCACGCCACACTGGCGGCTCAAAGCGAGACAGAGTTTCGGGTGATTCAATGGCTCCAGCAAAAATATGGCCACGTCTCTGCCGAGCGCGTGCTCTGCGGGCAAGGCCTGCTGGACTTGTTCAGCGCATTGCGCGAGCTGCAGCATTTGCCGCCCTTGCAGGTGGCCAGCGCGTCTGAGGTCACTGACTTGGCGCTGCAAAAGCAAGACGCCGTGGCACTGGCCAGCTTGGAGATGTTTAGCAGTTTCTTGGGCAGCGTCGCGGGCAACTTGGCGCTGACCTTGGGCGCGCGGGGCGGCGTTTATTTGGGTGGTGGGATTGTGCCGCGTTGGCTCGGCTGGTTTGAACATTCAAGCTTTCGCACAAGCTTTCAAGCCAAGGGGCGCTTTGCGGCGTATCTGAAAGACATTCCGGTGTGGGTGATCAACGCACCCGAGTCGCCTGCGCTTTTGGGCGCAGCGCGCTCGTTCAACTGAAACGGTCAGTCTGCGTAAACGCCTGCGGCCTTGATCACAGGGCTCCACTTGGCGATCTCAGCGGCCACAAACTTCTTGTGCTCAGCAGGCTCGACACGTTTGTCGGTGACGACCACAGCGCCTAGGCCTTCTTGTTTCTTGATGAATTCAGGGTCTTTCAAAGCCGCTTTGAGTGCGGTATTGAGTTTGGCCAACACATCAGCAGGCGTGCCTTTGGGGGCATACAAACCGTGCCAAATGGTGACTTCAAAACCCTTCAAGCCAGACTCTTGCATGGTGGGCAAATCTTTCAGCGCAGGCGTGGTCAAGCGCTTGCTGGTGGTGACGGCAAAAGCTTTGACTTTTTTGCCTTCAATTTGGCTGGAGGTGTTGGTGGTTTGATCGCACATCAGGTCAATTTGGCCGCCCATCAAATCGGTCATGGCCGGTGCAGTGCCTTTGTAGGGCACGGTGGTCATGTCAATTTGAACGGCGTTTTGAAACAGCAAACCACACAGGTGTGAGGCAGAGCCAACACCCGCATTGCCCAAGTTGATTTTGCCCTTGTTGGCGCCAAGCCATGTGGTCAATTCTTTGAAATTGTTGGCGGGCAAAGAAGGTTTGGCCACCAAAGTCATGGGCACATCGTTGATCATGCCCACGTATTCAAAATCGCTGTCGACTTTGAAGGGAATGTTGCGCACCAAGGTGGGCATGGTGGCCATGCCGATGTGGTGCAGCAGCAAGGTGTGGCCATCGGGCGAAGCCTTGGCTACTTTGTTGGCGCCAATGGAGCCACCTGCACCAGCGGCGTTGTCAACCAACACAACAGCGCCGCCCATGGGGGCGCGCATGGCTTCGGCCAAATCGCGGGCCACGCGGTCAGTGGGTCCCCCTGCCGTAAAGGGCACCACCAAGGTGATGGGCTTACCGCCTGGAAAATTTTGCGCTTGCGCCAACAAAGACAATGCGGCTGCAGCCAGAATGAGCATGCGTTTCATAGATATCTCCTGATAAGAATTTGGCAGTTTAGTCTTTTAAATGGGCAAGTTTGAATCATGTAAGTACTTAGGGCCGTGAAATTTATGAGTTTTTCACCAGTTGCTTGATGCAAACCAATCATTGCCAGCTTGCATTTTCACTGATAGCTGCGTGCGTCTTCAATCACCTTGCCGTCGTTGGGCAATGAGCCCGGAGCTACGAGCAGCACATCTGCGCGAAGTTTGGTGATATCGCGAATGGCTTGTGACATTTGCGATATCAATGTGGTTTGGGCCGTGGCTGTTTGCTCGGCGGCTTCCACATGCAAAGCCATGCTGTCGTTGGCCATCTCACCTTGCACCACCAAGCGGGCGCGCAGTGCACTGGGAAAACGCCGAACGACCTCGGCCACTTGCCCGGGGTGAACGAACATGCCGCGCACTTTGGTGGTTTGGTCAGCTCGGCCCATCCAACCTTTGATGCGCTGGTGGGTGCGGCCGCTGGGGCATTGGCCACTCAAGATGGCAGACAGATCACCAGTGCCAAAACGGATCAAGGGGTAGTCTGGGTTCAAACTGGTGACCACTACCTCGCCGACCTCACCTTCGGGCACTGGGTCACCGGTGCCTGGGCGCACGATTTCAAGGATCACGCCTTCATCGAGCACCAGGCCTTGGCGCGCGCTGGTTTCGTAGGCGATCAAGCCCACATCTGCCGTGGCGTAGCACTGATAGGCCGCCACGCCGCGCTGGGTGAACCAGTCGCGCAGGCTGGGCGGAAAGGCCTCGCCTGTGACCAAGGCTTTTTGGACACTGGGCAAAGCCACGCCCATTTCTTGGGCTTTTTCGAAAATGATTTTCAAAAAACTGGGCGTCCCCACGTAGCCGGCGGGGGCTAGCTCGGCCATGGCCTGGACTTGCTGCTCAGTCTGGCCAATGCCACCCGCAAACACCGTGCATCCCAGCGCGTGGGCGCCTGTTTCCATCATGGAGCCGGCGGGGGTGAAGTGGTAACTGAAACAGTTGTGGATCAACTCGCCCGATTTAAAGCCTGCAGCGGCCATGGCTCGGGCCATGCGCCAGTAGTCGGTGTGCACACCCTCAGGCTCGTAAATCGGGCCGGGGCTGGCAAACACACGGGGCATTTTTTGGCCAAAATTCAGCGTGCTAAAACCCCCGAACACACTGCCGCCCGATGCGCGCGAGGCTTTTTGGCGTTCGTGCAATTCGTGCTTTCGCACCACCGGCAATTGGGCCAAGGCGGCGCGGCTGGTGATGTCTTGGGCTTGCACGCCTTGCAAGGATTGGGCAAACGCCGGGGCATGCTTTTGTGCATGTGCTATTTGTGCCGGCAAGGCGGCCAGCAAAGCGGCTTCGCGCACAAGCGGGGCACGCGTCTCCAATGCATCTAAATGCGAGTTCATGCGAGGTCCTTGAAAATAAATAAGGTTGCGGCAATCAACAGTTGCGAAAAGCGCAAGTGCTTAGGCCAACCAGCGTTTTCGCCGCTTATAGCTCTTGACGTCTTTGAAGCTTTTGCGCTCACCGCCGCCCACGCCCAAGTAAAACTCTTTGACGTCTTCGTTGCTGGCCAGCTCTTGCGCGGCGCCGTCCATCACAATGCGCCCGCTCTCCATGATGTAGCCGTAGTCGGAGTATTTCAAAGCCATGTTGGTGTTTTGTTCGGCCAACAAGAAGGTGACTTTTTCTTTTTGATTCAGGTCTTTGACGATGTTGAAGACCTCTTCCACAATCTGCGGGGCCAATCCCATGGAGGGCTCGTCGAGCAAGACCATGCTGGGGTTGGCCATCAAGGCGCGGCCAATGGCGCACATCTGCTGCTCACCGCCCGAGGTGTAGGCGGCCTGCGACGTGCGGCGTGTTTTGAGACGCGGGAAATAGTTGTAGACCTTCTCCAAATTGGCAGCGATCTCGCCTTTGTCTTTGCGCGTATAGGAGCCCGTGAGCAAATTTTCTTCAATGGTCAAGTGCGCAAAGCAGTGACGCCCCTCCATGACTTGGACCACACCGCGCTGCACCAAATCTGCTGGCGAGAGGTTTTCAATGCGCTCACCACGCAACTCGATCGAGCCTTTGGTGACGGCGCCGCGCTCGCCCTGCAACAAGTTGGAGACTGCGCGCAGCGTGGTGGTTTTGCCAGCGCCATTGCCACCCAGCAGCGCCACGATGGCACCCTGTGGCACTTGCAGCGAGACGCCTTTGAGCACCAAGATCACATGGTTGTAGATGACTTCGATGCCGTTGACGTTGAGAACGATGTTTGTAGCGTTCATGATGCCCTTGCTGAAAAAATTGGAACCCCACTTCAAACCTGCACGCAAGTCTGAAGTGGAGCGGCGGTGCAGTTGTATGCGCCGCCACCCCGGTGCAGATTAAGACTGGCAGTCGGCCGGTGTGCGGCGTGTCAGTTTTTTCTCGGTAGCGTATTTATCAGCAAACTGCTTGACCAGTGGTTTGATGATCGATGTGTCAGCTTCGATCCAGTCGGAGATGTAGTTCCACTTCTTGCCGTCCCATGTGTGCAAGCGTGCAGCGCGTGAGCCTTCATGGTCAACGCACGATGTGCTCAGCGGTTTCATGACCGTGGACAAGCCCAGCTTGGTCAGCACTTTGTCGTCCATGTTCAGGTTTTCCAAGCCCCAGCGAATCTGATCGCCACTCATGACTTTGCCTTTGCCGAAACGCTCTTGCGCTGCGCGAACGCCCTCGACCGCCAAAGCCGCACTGACCAAGCCACGGTTGTACAAAGTGGTGCCCACTTCTTCCGATGGGCCGGTGCCTAACTTTTTAGCGTGAAGAAACTTTTGCACGTCTTCAATCACTTTGCCGCCAGGGCCGGTGGCGACCAAGCCGGTATAGCCTTTGGCCGCTTCGCCGACATCTTTGACGTCAGGCTCAGCTGCAGACCACCAGACGCCGAACATTTTCTCGCGCGGGTAACCGGTGGCCACGGCTTCTTTCAAAGAAGCCGAGTTCATCACGCCCCAGCCCCACAACAACACGTAGTCAGGGCGAGCTTGGCGAATTTGCAGCCATGTGGCTTTTTGCTCAACGCCAGGCGCTGTCACGGGCAACAATTGCAGGTCGTAGCCTTGCATTTTGGCGCGCTCTTGCAGCAAAGGAATAGGCTCTTTGCCGTAGGGGCTGTCGTGGTAAACCAAGGCAATTTTTTTGCCCTTGAGGTTGCCATTTTCTTTTTTGGTCAAGTGCTGCATGATGATGTCAGCGCCCGACCAGTAGGTGCCTTGCAGCGGAAAGTTCCACTTGAACACACCGCCGTCGCTCGACTCAGAGCGGCCATACCCGCCGGTGATCAAAGGGTTTTTGTCGTCCGGGGCTTTTTCTGTCAAAGCAAACGTGATGCCGGTTGACAAGGGCTGGAACACGCTGCCTTTGGCTTTGCCTTTGAGGCGTTCATAGCACTCCACGCCGCGGTCTGTGGCGTAGGCTGTGTCGCACTCTTCGTAGGTGATTTTGACGCCGTTGATACCGCCGTCGCGGGCATTGACCAAGCGCAAATAGTCAGAATAACCGTTGGCCCATGGCACACCGTTGGGTGCGTAGGCGCCGGTGCGATACGGCAACACGGGGAAGAACTGCTCTTTGGCTTGCGCATAGGCTGCGCTGCTGACCAAGGCACTGGAGGCGGCCGCAGCCACCACCGATGCGGCCAGGACGAGTTGACGAAATTTCATGGAAGGTCTCCTGTTAAAAATAAAAATGAAGGGTTGAAACACCGGGGAAATCAATGCGGGAACGGCCACAAGCGCAGCTTTTGTTTGCCCACACTCCACAGCTTGGCCAAGCCGTGCGGCTCTACGATCAAGAACCAGACAATCATGCTGCCGAAAATAATTTGCTCTGCGTGCGTCAAGGCGGCCGTGCCAACCTCGACACCCACCAGGCCGCCTAAAAATGGCAGCACTTGGTTGATCACAATGGGCAAGACCACGATGAAGCCTGCGCCAAAAAAACTGCCCATGATGGAGCCCATGCCGCCCAAGATCACCATGAACAACAGCTGAAAAGACCGGTCGACTGAAAACGCTGCCGGCTCCCATGAGCCCAAGTGCACAAAGGCCCACAAAGCGCCTGCCACACCGACGATGAAGGAGCTGACCGCAAAGGCGCTGAGCTTGGCGTACATGGGGCGAATACCGATCACGGCAGCGGCCACATCCATGTCGCGAATGGCCATCCATTCACGGCCAATGGCGCTCCTGACGAGGTTCTTGGCTAACACGCCAAAGACCACCAAAATACTCAAACAAAAAATGTACTTTTGCAGTGGGGTGCTGACATCCAAACCAAACACCTTTAAGTTGGAAACCGAGGCGGTGCCTGATGCCGAGTCGTTGGTGAACCAGGTGATGCGCAAGAAAGCCCAGTCGCAAAAAAACTGAGCGGCCAAGGTGGCCACCGCCAAATACAAGCCCTTCACGCGCAAGCTGGGCACACCAAAAAAGATGCCCACCAAGGTCGCAAAAAAACCGCCCACCAACAAAGCCACCAGCAAGGGCATGCCCTCAATGCGAACCCAGCAGTTGAAAGCGGCATAAGCCCCCACCGCCATGAAGGCCCCTGAGCCCAAGGAAATTTGTCCGCAGTACCCCACCAAAATGTTGACGCCCAAAGCAGCCAGCGCCAAGATCAAAAACGGAATCAAGATGGCGCGCATGACGTATTCATCGGCCAAGAAAGGCACAGCAAGAAAAGCAAAGGCAACCATCAACAACACAGCCCAGCGGTCTTGCGCAATGGGAAATATTTGCTGATCCGCTTTGTAAGTGGTTTTAAATTGGCCGTTTTCTCTGTAAAACATATCAAACCCTGTCGATGATCTTCTCGCCAAACAAACCTTGCGGACGTACCAACAAGAAGCCCAAGGCCAGCACATAGGCAAACCAAATTTCAATGCCGCCGCCCACATAAGGCCCTAAGAAAACTTCGGAGAGTTTTTCTCCCACACCGATGATCAAGCCACCGATGATGGCGCCGGGCACAGACGTCAAGCCACCCAAAATCACCACCGGCAATGCGCGCAGCGCCACCGTAGACAAAGAAAATTGCACACCCAATTTGGAGCCCCAAATCATGCCGGCCACCAAAGCCACCACACCGGCCACGCACCAGACAATGACCCAAATGCGGTTCAAGGGAATGCCGATGGACTGCGCCGCTTGGTGGTCATCGGCCACCGCCCGCAATGCGCGGCCTGTGGTGGTTTTTTGAAAAAACAAACTGAGCATGGCAACCAAAGCCGCTGCAATCACAGCGGCCACCAAGTCTTCTTGGTTGATCATGATGCCGCCCTCAAAAAATTTCTCGAAAGCCATCAAAGGCTCTTTGGGCATGCCAATGTCGATCTTGTAAATGTCACTGCCAAAGATGGATTGACCCACGCCGTCTAAGAAATAGGTGATGCCCAAAGTGGCCATCAACAAGGTTGTGCCTTCTTGGTTGACCAAGTGCCGCAGCACCAAATACTCCACCACCCAGGCCACGATGAACATCACGCCTGCAGCCAGCACAAAGGCGATCAAGTTGCCAACCACCGGGCTGGTGATGCTGGTGTACAGCGGAATCCATTCGGCAAAACGGGCCATGGCCAAGGCAGCGAACAGCACCATCGCGCCTTGGGCAAAGTTGAACACGCCGGAAGCTTTGTAAATCAAAACAAAGCCCAAGGCGACCAAAGAATAAAGCATGCCGGCCATCAGGCCGCCGATCATGGTTTCTAGAAAAAATCCCATTTGTGTCTTTCTTTTCTCGGCTTCAGTGCGTTGTGCCCAGGTAGGCCCGGATCACTTCTTCGTTGTTGCGAACTTCTTCGGGGTTGCCATCGCCAATTTTTTTGCCGTAATCCAAAACCACCACCCGGTCTGAGATGTCCATCACCACGCCCATGTCATGCTCGATCAACACGATGGTGCTGCCAAATTCGTCGTTCACATCCAAGATGAAGCGGCACATGTCTTGCTTTTCTTCCACGTTCATGCCGGCCATGGGCTCATCAAGCAGCAGCACTTGAGGCTCCATGGCCAGGGCCCGGCCCAAGTCAACTCGCTTTTGCAAGCCATAGGGCAATTGGCCCACGGGCGTTTTTCGAAAGGCTTGGATTTCCAAGAAGTCAATGATCTCTTCGACCCGTTGTCGGTGCTGGCTTTCCTCACGCTCGGCGGGGCCGATGCGCAGTGCTTGCATGAAGATATTGCTTTTCATGCGCAAGTTGCGCCCGGTCATGATGTTGTCGATCACGCTCATGCCCTTGAACAAGGCCAAGTTTTGGAAAGTTCGTGCCACGCCCATCTCGGCGACTTGCCGACTGTTCATGTGGTCAAAGGTTTGCCCCCGAAAAGTGATGCTGCCTTCTTGCGGCGTGTAAACACCGTTGATGCAGTTGAGCATGGAGCTTTTGCCCGCGCCGTTGGGGCCGATGATGGCGCGCACTTCACCCTCGCGCACATTGAATGAAATATCGGTCAAGGCATTGACGCCGCCAAATCTCAGGCTGATGTTGTTGACGTCCAAAATGACGTCGCCAATTTCTTTGCTCATGTCTGTCGTTTCCTGTTCAAGCTGCGGCTTTGACGGGCGCAAACGTTTTGGAATCTGAAATTTTCAAAGTGGCGCTGACGCTGCCGCTTCGTCCGTCTTCAAACTTGACCGTGGTCTCAATGAACTGCTGCGTCAAACCACCGTACAAAGCATCCACCAGCGGTTGGTATTTTTCTGCGATGAAGCCGCGCCGCACTTTGTTGGTGCGGGTGAGTTCGCCATCATCGGCGTCGAGTTCTTTGTGCAGGACCAAAAAGCGGCTGACTTGACTGCCGGCCAGCATCGTGTCTTCGGCCAAATCGGCGTTGACTTGCTCCACGCAGTCTTGAATGAGTTTGTAGACCTCATGTTTTTGCGCCAAGTCGGTGTAACCGGCGTAGGGCAAATTGCGCCGCTCGGCCCAGTTGCCCACGGCGTCAAAATCGATGTTGATCATGACGCAAACTTTCTCTCGCTGATCTCCATAGGCCACGACTTCTTTGATGTGCGGAAAAAATTTGAGTTTGTTTTCCACATACTTGGGTGCGAACATGGCGCCGTCGTTGGCGCCGCCAACAATGCGGCCCACGTCTTTGACGCGGTCAATGATTTTCAAGTGCCCATGGCTGTCTAGGAAACCTGCGTCACTGGTGTGGTACCAGCCATCTGCGGTCAAAACTTCTGCGGTGGCTTCTGGGTTTTTGTAATACGCCTTCAAGAGCCCTGGCGACTTGACCAAAATTTCACCGTTCTCAGCCACCTTGATCTCAACACCTTTGCACGGTATGCCCACGGTGTCTGCGCGGGCCTCGTTGTCGGGCTGCAAACAGACAAACACGGCGGTTTCTGTGGAGCCATACAACTGCTTTAAGTTCACACCAATGGAGCGGTAAAAGGTGAACAAGTCGGGCCCAATGGCTTCGCCTGCGGTGTAGGCCACGCGCACACGGCTAAAGCCCAAGTTGTTGCGCAAGGGGCCGTAGACCATGAAGTTGCCAAGGCTGTACATCAGGCCATTGAACAAGCCAATGGATTTGCCGTCGGTGCGCGCAGGGCCTACTTTTTTGGCCAATTGCATGAAGTAAGCGAACAGTTTGCGTTTGATGGCGCTGGCGTCTTCCATGCGAATCATCACGCTGGTCAACATGCCTTCAAAGACGCGCGGTGGGGCGAAGTAGTAGGTAGGGCCAATTTCTTTCAAGTCGATGGTGACGGTGGCCGCCGACTCAGGGCAATTGACTACATAGCCGCACACCAGCCACTGCGCGTAGCTGAAAATATTTTGTCCAATCCACGCTGGTGGCAAGTAGGCCAGCACGTCTTCTGCTGAAGTCAAATGATCAAACTCGGCACCGGCTTGCGCACGGTCAATCATGCTGCCGTGGGAGTGCACCACGCCTTTGGGATTGCCTGTGGTCCCCGAGGTGAAGAACATGGCGGCCACGTCATCGGTTTGGCCTTTTTCAACTTCGCCAGTGAAAAAATCGGGGTGCAGCTTGGCAAAGACTTGGCCCGCAGCGAGCAGTTCATCAAGCGCGCTCAAGCCCGCCTCATCGTACTTGCGCAGGCCGCGCGGGTCGTCATAAAAAATGTGCGTCAGGGCTGGGCAAGTCTCACGCACTTCGAGCATTTTGTCGACTTGCTCTTGGTCTTCCACCACGCAAAAACGCACTTCGGCATTGGTGATGGGAAAGACACACTCGGCGGCAACAGCATCTTGGTACAAAGGCACGGGAATAGCGCCCAAGGATTGCGCGGCCAGCATGGTGGCGTACAAGCGGGGCCGGTTGGCACCCACCACAATCAAATGCTCGCCACGGCGCAATCCGGCTTGGTGCAAACCGCAGGCCATGTGCATGACCAAATCACTCATGGCGGACCATGAAGTGGTTTGCCAAATGCCATATTCCTTCTCACGCATGGCAGGCGCATCGGGGCGCTTGGCGGCATGCGCGAGCAGCAATCGCGGAAATGTGGTCTGCATACGGGTCCTTGTCTTTCAAGCCTTGTTCGGTGGCTTTGGCTCTTGTTCTTAATCAATTCAAGTCCGCATGCTAGGCTTTGATTTGACGCCAAGTTGTCATTTGGACGACAATTAAGGATCTGTGCACTACGGACTTTCCCTAGGAATGAGGGCCTCTTACATGAAATCTGCGCTACATCAACGCCGCCGCCCGCCTGCAGAGGAGGAGCTGCGTGAAATTCCTTGGCTGGCTTTGCTGCAAACCAAAGAGCGCGAGCGCGCGGTGAACGAATTGCGCGTCAGTGACGCCCTGGCGGGCGACTATGTGTGCCGGGTGGGGCGGCCTGTGACTTACTGGTTTGGCACTGTCTCGGGCTTGCTCAAAATGAGCACGGACGACGAGGATGGCAAAACCATCACCTTCACGGGGGTGCCCCCAGGGGGCTGGTTTGGAGAAGGCACGGCGCTCAAACGCGAGGCCTACCGCTACAACATTCAGGCCCTGCGCGCCAGCGTGGTGGCGGGATTGCCACTGGAGACTTTTCATTGGTTGGTAGACCACTCGCTGGGCTTTAACCGCTACATCATGAACCAGTTGAACGAGCGATTAGGGCAGTTCATCGCCGCGCGGGAGATCGACCGCATGAGCAACCCCGACATTCGCGTGGCGCGCAGTTTGGCCGCTTTGTTCAACCCGGTGCTGTTCTCGGGGGTGGGCGATTTGCTGCGCATCACGCAGCAAGAGTTGGCCTATTTGGTGGGCTTGTCGCGCCAGCGCGTGAACGAAGCTTTGACCCATTTGCAAGCGCAGGAATTGATCCGGGTGGAATACGGGGGTTTGCGAATTTTGGATTTGCCAGGCCTGCGAACTCGCATGGTGGGCCTGAGAAACAAGGACAATCAGGCATGACCGCACCACCGCCCCACTCACCGCTGCATTCACCGCCGAGCTTCAAAAGAGCGCCCCGACCCGCCCATGCGGTCTCGGCTGCGCACCCAAGTGCTTCCGGGGCCACCACTGTTCGGCTGAACAAGCGCATGGCCGAGTTGGGCCTGTGCTCGCGCCGTGAAGCCGATGCATGGATTGAAAAAGGATGGGTCCTCGTCAACGGCCAAGCGGCTCAAATGGGCATGCAAGTCGGCTCAGACGCACACATCACGGTTCAAGCTCAAGCCCAACAAGAACAAGAGCAACTGGTGACCGTGCTGATGCACAAACCCATGGGCTATGTCAGCGGCCAAGCCGAGGACGGCCACGAGCCGGCAATGGTCTTGTTTCAGCAGCGCAACCAGTGGATGGGGGACACCTCGCGCATGCGTTTTAGCCCCGCGCAGTTCAAAGGCCTGGCCCCTGCAGGCCGCTTGGACATTGACTCGGTGGGTTTGCTGGTGTTCACACAGGATGGCCGTGTAGCCAGGCAATTGATCGGTGAAGACGCAGGCATGGAAAAAGAATATTTGGTGCGCGTGACGTGCAGCGGTCCGCAAGGCGACATCGATGTCAATGTGCAAGCGCACTTTCCTGCCGCGCAAATGCAGCGCCTGCGCCATGGCTTGAGTTTGGATGGCAAGCCCTTAAAGCCTGCGCAAGTCGAGTGGCAAAACCCGGAGCAGTTGCGCTTTGTTTTGATCGAAGGCAAGAAGCGCCAAATCAGGCGCATGTGCGAGCAAGTGGGCCTCAAAGTGGTGGGCTTGAAACGCATACGCATGGGCCGCATTGCCTTGGGGGCGCTGCCAGTGGGGCAGTGGCGGTATTTGGGCGCGAACGAGTCTTTTTAAAATCAGCCTATGGCAAGCCGTTTGAACAATACGAAAGAAAGCAGTATGAAAAAATTCAGCACAAAACTGCGCACGCTGGCCGCTTGGGGCGTCTTGACTTTCGCCACCAGCGCCTACGCTGCCAGCAGCATCAATGCCATTTGCAGCACTGACCAAAGCTGGTGCGAAATGGCAGCGCAAGCCTTCACCAAAGCCACGGGCGTGACGGTCTTGCAAACGCGCAAAGCCACTGGCGAGGCGTTGGCACAATTGCGCGCAGAAGCGGCCAACCCCAAAACCGATATTTGGTGGGGCGGCACGGGCGACCCTTTCCTTCAAGCCGCGGAGATGGGCTTGCTCGCGCCCTATCGCCCGGCCTACATCAACGACTTGCACAGTTGGAGCGTGCGCCAATACGCCATGACGGAAAACCGTGTGGGCGGGTTTTACACCAGCGCCATCGGCTTTGGCTGGAACACCGAGGTGTTGAAAAAGAAAAACTTACCCGCCCCCAAATGCTGGGCCGACATGATCAAGCCCATTTACAAAGGCGAGGTGGAGATTTCTCATCCTGCCTCCAGTGGCACGGCCTATACAATTTTGGCCGGTCTGGTGCAGCTGATGGGCGAAGACGCCGCATTTGATTACATCAAAAAATTGCATTTGAACGTGACGCAATACACCCGCAGCGGCACCGCGCAAGCGCCCAATGTGGCCAAGGGCGAGGTGGGTGTTGGCATCAGTTTTATCTTTGGTTTTGATTTATGGCGGCACAACAAATACCCCGTGATGGCAGCGGCCCCCTGCGAGGGAACGAGCTACGAGATCGGCGGCATTGCCTTGGTCAAAGGCTCGCGCAACCTGGAAGCAGCCAAGCAATATTACGACTGGCTGATGGGCCCTGAAGGACAGAAAATTGGCGCCCTGTCTGGCAGCTTGCAAGTGCCCGCCAACAAGACTTTCAAGCCCGACCCACGCATTCCTTTGCTCGATGATGTGCGCCTGATCAAGTACGACTTTGAAAAATACGGCAAAGCGGCTGAACGCAAGCGCCTGCTGGAGCGCTGGAACAAGGAGGTCGGCGCCCAAGCACGCTGAATTTGCGCCGATTTGTGCGGATTTTGCCTCTTGAAAATGCCCTGAGCGCCCCCACATCGACATCTCTAGTGGCTTTGTTTGCGCCTGCAGGCGCATTCGCCGCGCTTGTATTTTTAATTTTTTTGACTTTTTTGAGTTTTCACGATGACTAAAAAAACCCATGCCTTTCAAGCCGAAGTGGCCCAACTCCTGCACTTGGTCACCCATGCGCTTTACTCCAACCCTGAGATTTTTGTTCGCGAATTGGTCTCCAACGCCTCTGATGCCTGCGACAAACTGCGCTTTGAAGCGCTGAACAACGACGCCTTGTACGAAGACGCACCGAATTTGGAAGTGCGCTTGTCTTTTGACACCGAGGCACGCACCATGACCATCACCGACAACGGCATTGGCATGACGGCGCAAGAGGCGATCGAGCACTTGGGCACGATTGCCAAAAGTGGCACCAAAGATTTCGTGAGCAAATTATCGGGCGATCAAAAAGCCGATGCGCAATTGATTGGCCAGTTTGGCGTGGGCTTTTATTCGGGTTTCATTGTGGCCGACAAGATCACCGTGGAAACGCGCCGTGCAGGCATGGCGGCCAACGAGGGCGTGCGCTGGGTCAGTGGTGGAACGGGCGACTTTGAAGTCGAAGTGATCGAGCGCGCAGCGCGCGGAACCAGCGTGATTTTGCACTTGCGCGAAGACGCGGTGCAATACGCCAACTCGTGGAAACTCAAAGAGATCATCGGCAAATACTCGGACCACATCAGCTTGCCGATCTTGATGGAAAAAGAAGAATGGAAAGAAGGCGCGCTCTTGTCTGACGACGCCAATGGTGGGCGTGAGCCCGGTGGCATGGTCAAGACGGGCGAATGGGAGGCTGTCAACAAAGCTACTGCCTTGTGGACACGGCCCAAAAAAGAAATCAGCGACGAGCAGTACCAAGATTTTTACAAACAAGTCAGCAAAGATTTTGAAGCGCCGCTGACTTGGACGCACAACCGCGTGGAGGGCGGCACCGAGTACACCCAACTGCTCTACATTCCCGCGCATGCGCCGCAAGATTTGTGGAACCGCGAGAAAAAAGCCGGCATCAAGTTGTATGTCAAACGCGTCTTCATCATGGACGATGCAGAAGCTTTGATGCCCAGCTATTTGCGCTTTGTCAAAGGCGTGGTGGACTCGGCTGATTTGCCCTTGAATGTGAGCCGCGAGTTGCTGCAAGAAAGCCGCGATGTCAAAGCCATTCGCGAGGGCTGCACCAAGCGCGTGCTCTCGATGCTGGAAGACTTGGCGAAAAATGACGCCACGCCCAATGCAGAGGCTGCAAGCGATGCGGTGACCGATGTTGTGAGTGATGAAGACAAAGCCAAGCAAGGCCAATACACCCGCTTTTACGCTGAGTTTGGCGCCGTGCTCAAAGAAGGTTTGGGCGAGGACTTTGCCAACCGCGACCGCTTGGCCAAGTTGCTGCGTTTTGCCTCGACCACTTCAGAAACTGTCCAAGTTTCTTTGGCCGACTACAAAGCGCGAATGAAAGAAGGGCAAGAGGCGATTTACTACATCACTGCCGATACTTTGGCAGCAGCCCAGCACAGCCCGCAGCTTGAAGTGTTCAAGAAAAAAGGCATCGAAGTCTTGCTCATGACCGACCGTGTGGACGAGTGGGCTTTGAATTTTTTGAACGAGTTTGATGGCACGCCCATGCAAAGCGTGGCCAAAGGCGCGGTGGACTTGGGCAAGCTGCAAGACGAAGAAGAAAAGAAAGCCGCGCAAGAAGCTGCAGAAACTTTCAAGCCCATGCTGGCCAAATTGAAAGAGGCTTTGAAAGACAAAGCCGAAGATGTGCGCGTGACCAGCCGCTTGGTTGACAGTCCAGCCTGCTTGGTGGTGACCGATGGCGGCATGAGCTTGCAGTTGGCCCGCATGCTCAAACAAGCTGGCCAGCAAGCGCCTGAATCCAAGCCCGTGCTCGAAGTCAACGCCGAACATGCCTTGGTGAAAAAACTCGAAGGCTCGGTGCATTTTCACGACTTGGCGCACATCTTGTTTGACCAAGCTGTGCTGGCCGAAGGCGGTATGCCCGCAGACCCCGCTGCCTATGTGCGCAGGGTCAATGCCTTGTTGGTTTAAACCGAGAGCGGTGCCTCTTGCATGGCCTCGATCTGCTCTTGCAACATCAAGACCTGACCACGCCAGTAGTCAGGCGTGCCAAACCAAGGAAAGTTGATGGGGAAGATCGGATCGCTCCAGCGCCGCGCTAGCCAAGCGCTGTAGTGCACCAAGCGCAGCGTGCGCAGCGGCTCGATCAAAGCCAGCTCGCGGCGATCAAAATCGCGCACTTGCTCGTAACCATCCAGCAACATGCTCAGTTGGCCTGAGCGTTGCCTGCGATCGCCCGAGAGCAGCATCCACAAGTCTTGCACCGCCGGGCCCATGCGGGCATCGTCCAGATCAACAAAGTGCGGGCCGCCCCCGGGCAAGTCAGCGGGTGTCCACAAAATGTTGCCGGGGTGGCAGTCGCCGTGCAGACGCAGCGATTGGAAGTGGGGCCAGCCTTGCTCGCTCAGGCCACTGCCATGCATGGCGTCCACAGCTTGCTGCCATGCGCTTTGCCACGCCCGCTCGACCTCCAATGGAATGGCTTGGTTCTGCGTGAGCCAATTTTGAGGCTCGTGCATGAAGGTATCAAGACTGAGCGTTGGACGCGTTGCAAAAGTTTGCTTGGTACCCACGGTGTGAATGCGCGCTAAAAATCGGCCGATCCACTCGAGCACTTCATCGTCGTCCAACTCCGGCGGGCGGCCACCCCTTCGGGCGCTGACTGAAAAAGAAAAGCCCATTGCGTGATGCAAAGTGTGGCCTTGCAAATTCAAAGGCGGCACCACCGGCACTTCGGCTGCGACCAACTCGCAAGCAAAGTCATGCTCTTCTTGGATTTGCGCATCGCTCCAGCGGCCGGGGCGGTAAAACTTGGCAACCACGCCATCGGGCACCGGGCTGGTGTTGGTTTGCACAGGGCCACGCCCCGTTTCCAATTGAATTTGGTAGACGCGGTTTTCATAAGAACTCAAGGCCATCAAGCGGCCGTCGCCCATCAGGCCAATGCTGGCCAAGGCATCGAGCACCGCATCAGGGGTCAGGCAGGCATAGGGGTGAAGCGCATCGGTCTGCGGTGTTGTGGCAAGCATCTCGTTCATGTGGCCAGTGGTTGCGCACCACGCGCATCGTCTGCGCTCGCGGCCGTGCCCAGCAATTCAAAGGGCAAGTCTTGCTTGACCAAAATCACGGTGCAAGGCGCATCCATCGCGACTTTGATCGGCACAGTGGCCACAAAGCGCTGCAATTGCAAACCGTGTGTGGCCGCGCCCATGATGATCATGCTGACTTCGTTGCCTTGTGCATAGCGAACCAAGGCCTGGGCCACATCGCCAGACTCGAGCACATGGAACGAGACTTGGTGGTCTTGCAAATCCAAGCCTTGCGCCCACTGCTGCATGCGCGTTAAATGCGTACGGTGAACACGCGTTTCACTTTTATGTGAATCAGTGCTGCTGGTGTCCCCTGAAGAAATGACGGTGACGCAGGCCAGCCTGGCCCCTGGCCGAATTCCCAAGGAGCGGGCCACGGCTTCGCGCAATGAATACCAGGTGGCATCGCTGACGTCTTCATGCGGCAAGGCCACCATCAAGATCGGTACTTCTTGAATTTGCCTGGAGGGCAAGGGGCTGGGTTGGTAGTGCATGCCTGCGGCTTTGAACCAGCGCTTGAAATGCACTTTGAAACCCGTGCCCTGCGTTTGCCGGCCGCGTTCAGTGATCCGAATTTGATCGGGGTTGGCCAAGTCCATGGCCAAGTGCGCCGCTGAAGGGTAACGTTTGGCCGCCTCGGGGTGCAAGCAGCGCAGGATCACCTCTTGCAGCCACTCGGGCAAGTCGGGCTTGAGTTTGCGCGGGGGCACCGGGTCCATCCACAGGCGCTGTCGCATGCCGCCCGCGGTGCTCGGCTCGCCAAAGGGCAACTCACCCGTTGCCAAGTGGTAGAGCATCACCCCGATGGCAAAAATATCGCTGCGAGGATCGCCGCGCACACCCACGACTTGCTCGGGTGCGATCCATGCAGGCGAGCCCACGGCTTTGCGCAACTCTTCGGCCAACAAATCGGGAAAGTGCGCGTGGCAAGACAATCCGTAGTCGAGCAACACCACATGGCCATTTGGGCAGATCAGCACATTGGCGGGTTTCAAATCCAAGTGACACACATTTTGTTTGTGCAAACTGTGCACTGCATGCGCTAGCGCTGAGCCCATTCGGGCCAAGGCCATGTCATGCTCACCGACTTTGAAAGGCGTTTCTTCAAATGCTTGTGACCAGTGCTCTAGCGTTTGGCCTGGTACATATTCCATGACCAAGTAAGGCGTGCGCGACAAATCACCACTGGCCACGTAGCGCGGCACATGGGCGCCGCTCAAGGCAGGCAAAATTTGTTGCTCGACCTCAAAGCTGACAATGTTTTCAGCGCCATCACCGGCCGTCATGCGCGGGATTTTCATGGCCATCGGAAATTCTGATTCGCGCCTTGAGCCATCGGTTGTTTTGGCATATTGCACCGTGTAGATGTGTGCCATGCCCCCTGCATGCAGACATTCTAAAATTTCAAAACCATCGATCAAATGGCCTGGCTGCAAAAGTTTCACCGGCCACGCTCCAGTCGCTGGGCAAAAAATTCAGGCAAGCCCGCTTGCCGAATGGCAGCAGCAGCAGCAGCATGGTCGTAGAGCACGCGGTGAAAGGTCATGCGCTGTGCTTGATCGTCATAGACGGTGTACATGGCGCGTGGGTTGTGATCGCGCGGCTGACCGACTGAGCCCACCGTGGCCACCCAGCGACGGTGATGGGGCATGGGCAAAGGCGCACCCGCGGTAGGCTCAAAACGCATCAACTTGCGGCCTGCGCCGCGGTAGTAAACCGTTTGATGGTGCACGTGGCCCACCATCACATGGCTGGCATCAAAGGTTTGCAAGGCATGGTCCATGCACATTTCTGCGGCGCGTTCACTGTCTACATAATGCCAGCGCTCAGGCGCATAGGCACTGGCGTGCACCAGCAACATGTGGCCCTGCAGCACCGTCAATGGCAATTGCTTTAAGAACTCTCGTTGCGATGCGCTCAATTGCTGGTGCGTCCACACGGCTGAGCTGGCACCCACGCTGTCGTCCAAAGGGTTGGGCTGCACGGCCATGGCGTCGTGGTTGCCTTGCAGCACCCAAGCACCCTGCTCTGCCATGTGCATGGCCTGCTCGACCACGGCTTCAGGGTTGCCGCCGTATCCCACCAAATCACCCAGCAAAGCAAAGCGGTCAACCCCTTGGGTTTGCGCGTGCGCAGTGCAGGCCTGCAGGGCTTGCAAGTTGCCGTGGATGTCTGAGAGCAGTGCCAGTTTCATGGTGCGAAGGTTTCCATTCAAACCCTAAAGCGTTTGCGCGTCAAGGCCAAGGCCAGCCAAAATGCCAAACATGCATACGCGATCAGCAAGCCCAAGTTGGCCGCTGCATGCGTGGGCCACTGGTCTAAAAACAAAGGCCGCACCAGCTCAATGGCAGCGGTCAGGGGCAAAAACTCTGTGATCTGACGCACCCACACAGGCAGCTGATCGCGCGGAAAAAAGATGCCTGATAAAAACATCATGGGGGTCAAAAACAGTGTGAAGTAGTACGTGAAAAAATCGTAGCCTTTGGCCAAGGCATTGAAGATCAGCGCGATGCAACTGAAGGTGATGCCCACGCCCCACAAAATGGGCCAGGCCAGCAACAACTTCCAACTCTGACTGATTCCCAGCGCCAGCATGACCGCCAAAATAGCGGTGACGGTGAACAAAGATTTGAAGGAAGCCCAAAGCATCTCGGCCATGACGATGTCGTCCAAGCGCACTGGCGCATTCATGATGCCGTCCCAAGTTTTTTGCATGTGCATGCGCGAAAACGCCGAATACAAAGCTTCAAAGGTGGCTGCATTCATGGCACTCATGCAGATGCTGCCGCTGGCCAAAAATAAAATATAGGGCACCACCACCACGGCGGCGCCTTCACCCTGACCGCCTTGCGCACTGATGGTGACTTGCCCCACCAGCGCCCCCAGGCCATAACCAAAAGCGACCAACCACATCAAAGGCTCGGCTATGTTGGCGACCAAACTGGGGATGGCCAATTTGCGCCAAACCAAAAGATTGCGCAAAAAAACGGGCCACCAGCGCATCGAGAGTTGCGGCAAGGCCCATATCGAGCTGGCTTGCATGGGCAAGGTCTGCTCACGCCCGACTGTGTTGGCGCTGTTCATGCGTTCTCCCGAATTTGACGGCCCGTGAGTTTCAAAAACAAGTCTTCCAAATTGGCCGGCCGGTGCAAGCTGCGCAGTTGCGGCCAGGCTTGCAAAGCCATGAGCAAGGGCTGTGCTTGTGCGGTGTAGAAAAATACCGTCTCGCCGCTGACTTCCACGCGCGCGGCGTGAGCGTGCAAGGGTGAAGTTTCTTCGGCCAAGGCCAAGGCGCCTTGCCCATAAACCTCCACCACATCGGGCTCCAAATGTTCTTGGATCAAGTCGCGCGGGCGGCCTTCGGCAATTTTTTTACCATGGTCGAGCACCAACAAGCGGTCGCACAAACGCTCGGCTTCGTCCATGAAGTGGGTGGTGAGCAAAATGGATTTGCCCTGCTGCATCAACAACTGCAAGCGCTCCCACATCAAGTGGCGTGCCTGTGGGTCAAGGCCCGTGGTGGGTTCGTCCAGCAGCAACATCTCGGGGTGGTTGATCAGGGCTCTGGCCAGACTCAAACGCCGCTTCATGCCGCCAGACAATTCACCGGGCTTGGCCCTGGCCTTGCTGGTCAGCGCGCCAAACTCGAGCAGTGGCGCAATGCGCGCGCGGATGTCTCGGTCTTTCATACCGAAATACCGTCCATACACCAAGAGGTTTTCTTCAGCCGTGAAGTCAGGATCGAGGGTGTCCATTTGGCTGACCACGCCCAAGCGCGCCTTGATGGCCAAGGCCTGCTGCGGCATCGACAGTCCTTCGAAGTAAGTGATCTGGCCGGCATCGGGTGTGGTCAGGCCTAAGCACATGCGCAAGGTGGTGGTTTTGCCAGCGCCATTGGGCCCGATCACGCCCAGACATTCGCCCGGCGCGATGTGAAATGACAGGTCGTTGACCACCGTGTTTTCGGCGTAACGTTTGACCAAGTTTTGAACGCTTAATAAATTTGCAGACATAGGCTCGATTGTGCCTTGACCTTTTGTCTGACCTGAGCAGGGGGCTCGCGCATCGGCCGAAAAACTCACAGCAAGACTTGCCGTCTTCCATTTAATATGTATACTTACTAAAATTAAACCTGCAGGAGACCATGCATGAACCCTTCGCAACACGCCGATTCATTGGGCCGGTTAGAAGACTTGCCCGCTGACTACATTGCGCAAATGCACGCCTTGTCGATTGCACCCTTGTGGCCGCAACTGCGCGGCTTGCTGCCGCGTGGCAAACCCGTGCGGGCCACGCAGCCTTTTGTTTGGCAGTACAAAGACGTGCGGCCCCAGTTGATGCGCGCGGGCGAATTAACGCCGATTGAAAAAGCCGAACGCCGCGTTTTGGTTTTGTGCAACCCAGGCCACGGCGTTGACAAATTGATCGCCACGCCCACCATTTATGTGGGACTGCAATTGATTTTGCCCGGCGAGGTCGCGCCCAACCACCGCCACACCCCCAGCGCCGTGCGCTTTGTGGTTGAAGGCAGCGGGGGCTTTACCACCGTGGATGGCGAAAAATGCCCGATGCACAAAGGCGACTTGATCTTGACCCCCGCCGGCCTGTGGCACGAGCACGGCCACGAGGGCACCGGGCCTGTGGTCTGGCTCGACGCGCTGGACTTGCCCATGGTCTACGCCATGGAAGCGTCGTACGCGATTGAAGGCCCCTCGCAAATTGCACGGCCGGGCTTAGACGCCTCGCAAACACGCTACCAACGCGCAGGTCTTGTGCCCTATGAATCGCTGAGCTTGAATGCGCGCGCCGCTTACCCCCAAATTCGCTACCCCTGGCCGGATGTGCGCGCGGCTTTGATCTCGTTGGAAAAAGCCACCGCTCCTGGCGCCGCAGTGCAACTGGCGTATGTGAATCCAGAAACAGGCCAGCCCTGCTTGCCCACACTGGGGTTTTCAGCGCAGCTGCTGCGCCAAGGGGAAGACTTCTCACCACGGCGCCGCTCGGCCAGCTCGGTGGTGCATGTGATCGAGGGGCACGGTCAATCTGAAATTGACGGCGTGTCTTTGCATTGGTCTGAAGGCGATACCCTGGCCGTGCCCACGCACGCCCAAGTGACGCACCGCGCGCAAAATGGCCAAGCCTTTTTGTTTCATGTTGACGATGCCCCCATGCAACGCGCACTGGGCTTTTACCAAGAGTTTTAAGCATGCGCTCGCAACATTTTTTGGTCGTTGGCGGGGGCATTGGCGGCCTGGCTGCGGCGCTGGCACTGAGCCAGCAAGGCCTGCGCGTGACGGTCTTGGAGCAAGCCGCGCAACTGGGCGAAATTGGCGCAGGCATTCAACTGGGGCCCAACGCTTTTGCGGCTTTGGACGCTTTGGGTGTGGGCGAAAACGCGCGCAAGCGCGCTGTGTTGACCGACCGCTTGATCATGATGGACGCGATCGACGGCAGCGAGGTGGCCAGCTTCCCCGTTGGCGAGGCATTTCGACAGCGTTTTCAAAATCCGTATGCCGTGATTCACCGGGCGGATATACACACCTCGATCTTGGAGGGCGTGCAAAGCGCCAAGCAGATTGAGGTTCAAACCTCCACCCACGTAACGGATGTTCAGCAAGACGCTCAAGGCGTGACTGCCACCGACACGCAAGGGCGCGTGTTTCGTGCGGATGCCTTGGTTGCCGCGGACGGCGTGCGCTCAGTGATCCGCGAAAAAATGTTCAACGACCCGCCGCGCATTTCAGGCCATGTGGTTTACCGCGCTGTGGTGCCGGTGCAAGAGATGCCTTTGGATTTGCAGATCAACGCACCCGTGGTGTGGGCCGGCCCTGATTGCCACTTGGTGCATTACCCCTTGCGGGGCGGGCAGCAATACAACTTGGTGGTGACCTTTCACAGCAGGCAACAAGAAGCGTGGAGCGTGACCGACGGCAGCCAAGAAGAAGTCATGAGCTACTTTGGCGGCATTTGCGATCGCGCTCGGCAAATGCTCAGTTTGCCCAAGAGCTGGCGCAGATGGGCCACGGCAGACCGCAATCCACTGGAGAAATGGGGCGATGGCCGCGTGACCTTGCTCGGTGACGCCGCGCACGGCATGCTGCAGTATTTGGCGCAAGGCGCATGCATGGCCATTGAAGACGCGGTGACCTTGGGCAAAGCCATGCAACACTGCCAAGGTGATGTGCTGCAAGGCTTTGCTCTTTACGAGAAGAGCCGCATTGCGCGCACGGCCCGTGTGGTGCTCTCGGCGCGCGAAATGGGGCGGCTGTACCACGCCAAAGGCGTGGAGCGCTTGGTTCGCAATCAGTTGTGGGAGGGGCGCAGCCCCGAGCGCTTTTACGACGCGCTGGAGTGGCTGTACGGCTGGCGTGTAGAGAATTGTTTGAGCCGGCCCAAGGCGGTCTAAGGCCCCGCCAGAGCGCAGCTCTACAATAGCCCCTTTTCGACCTTGGGGAGCCAGCGTGTCTGACCGATTGGCGGTGTTGCCGCAGTACCTGATGCCCAAGCAGGCCATGACCCGTTTGGCCGGCTTGCTGGCCAGCGCCGAGTTGGGCGCCTTGACGACTTGGGTTGTCCGCCGTTTTGTCGCGAAATACAAAGTCAACATGAGCCAAGCCCATGAGGCTGACCCAGCACAATACAAAAGTTTCAACGCGTTTTTCACGCGCGCTTTGCGAGATGGCGCAAGGCCATTGGCCAAGGCCTCATGGCTCAGCCCAGTCGACGGCGCCATCAGCCAATTTGGTCAGATCGAGAAAGACCAAATTTTTCAAGCCAAAGGCCACCACTACAGCACAAGTGCTTTAGTGGGTGGTGACAGCGCACTGGCTGCGCAATTTGAAAACGGCCACTTTGCCACTTTGTATTTGAGCCCGCGCGACTACCACCGCATTCACATGCCTTGCGCCGGCAGATTGCTGCGCATGGTGCATGTGCCCGGTGATTTGTTCTCGGTCAACCCCAGCACCGCCCGTGGTGTGCCCGGTTTGTTTGCCCGCAATGAACGGGTGGTGTGCACGTTTGAGACCGCGCATGGCCCCTTGGTGATGGCCTTGGTGGGTGCGACCATCGTGGGCAGCATGAGCACTGTGTGGCACGGCCAAGTCAACCCGCCTCGGCCCGGCCAACTGCGTGAGTGGCGTTACGAAACACAAAACATTCAACTGGCGCAAGGCCAGGAGATGGGTCGATTTTTATTGGGCTCCACAGTGGTCATGCTGTTTGCCAAAAACAGCATCTCGTTTGCCCAAAATTGGGCAGCGGCTGGGGCCATTCAAATGGGCCAGGCCATGTCAGCGGCTTAGATCTCGATCTTCGAGCCCAACTCGACCACAGAGTTGTTGGGCAGCTTTAAGAATTCGGCTGCAGCGCTGGCGTTCAAGTGCATTTGCGCAAACAACTTTTCGCGCCATGTGGCCATGCCCCCGCCAATGGTGGGGATAACGATGTCACGCGATAAAAAGTAGCTGGTCATCATGGGGTCTAGATCGGCACCATGGCCTTTGATTTGCATCAAGGCTTTGGGCAAATCGGGGTCATTTTTGAAACCGTAATTCACGATCACTTGCCAGCAATCGTGCTTCAGGGCTTCGATCTCTATGCGCTTGTCCAAACGGATCCAGGGCACTTCATGATTGCGCACTGTGACAAATAAATTTTGCCGGTGCAAGACTTTGTTGTGCTTCAAGTTGTGCAACAAGGCGTTGGGCACATTGCCAATTTCTGCGGTCAAAAAGACGGCAGTGCCTTCAACCCGAGCCGGTGGCGCGACAAACACCGCTTCCAAAAAATCTGTGAGCTTGAAGGCGTCAGCGCTTCTGGAAATATTGAGCAAGCGCCGCCCATCGTTCCAAGTCATCATGAGCAAGAAGATGACCCCGCCAATGGCCAAGGGGAACCAGCCGCCGTCAAACAATTTGAGCAAGTTCGAAGACCAAAAGGCCAAGTCAACCACAAAGAAAAATCCGGTGGCGCCCACACACAAAGCCAAGGGCAGTTTCCATGCGTATCGAATCACAAAGAAAGTCAGCACGGTGGTGATCAGCATGTCGGTGCACACCGCAATGCCATAGGCCGCGGCCAAATTGCTCGAAGACTTGAACAGCACCACGGCCAAGACAATGGCCACAAACAAGCCCCAATTGACAAAGGGCATGTAGATTTGTCCGGTCTCTTTCACACTGGTGTGCTGCACTTGCAGGCGCGGCAAATAGCCCAGTTGAATCACCTGCTTGGTCACGCTGAAGGCCCCTGTGATCAAGGCCTGAGATGCGATGACCGTGGCCAAGGTGGCCAAGCCCACCAAGGGCAACAAAGCCCAGTCGGGGGCCATCATGAAGAAAGGGTTTTTAACTGCTTCAGGGTTTTTCAGCAGCAAAGCTCCTTGACCAAAATAGTTCAAGGTCAAGGCTGGCATCACGGTGCTGAACCAAGCCAGGCGGATGGGCTTTTTGCCAAAGTGCCCCATGTCGGCATAAAGCGCTTCACCACCCGTCACGCACAAAACCACCGCGCCCAAGATGATGAAGGTGGTGCCCGGTTGTTCCCAGATGAACATGAGCGCATAGTGCGGGCTCAGGGCCCACAAAATTTCTGGCTGCGTCGCGATTTGTGATACGCCCAATACTGAAAGGGTGATGAGCCAGACCACCATGATGGGTCCAAAAAATTTACCTATGCCGGTGGTGCCGCGCTTTTGCACGAAGAACAGCAAAAACAAAATCACCAAGGTCAAGGGGATCACGGCTTTGGTGAAGTTCGGTGAGATCACCTCCAAACCTTCGACTGCCGAGAGCACCGAGATGGCTGGCGTGATGACGCCGTCACCATAAAACAAACAGGTGCCAAAGATACCAACGATCAACAACAACTTTCTCAGGCCCGGCCTGTCTTTGACCGACTGCAAAGCCAGCGCCAACATGGCCACCAAGCCACCTTCGCCGTTGTTGTCTGCCCGCAGCACCAAGGTGACGTATTTGACCGAGACGATGGTCGTCAACGTCCAAAAGAAAATCGACATGATGCCGTACACGTTGTCTGGGGTAAAGGGCACGTGGCCGGAGCCAAAAACCTCTTTGACGGCATACAGCACGCTGGTGCCAATGTCGCCGTAAACCACGCCGATGGCGCCCAGGGTGAGCGCAGTGAGAGAAGATTTGCTTGCTGACACAAAAAAGTAACCCAGCTTTGGGCTGGGCTAGATAATCAAGGTGAGGGCGATTTTGCGCTTGTCTGAGCAAATTGACCATTGGGGCCAAGCTCTAATAAATCGGATGCCGTCGCATATGTTGCAGCGCAGCAACTTTTCAGGTCGCAAAGAATGCTTTAGTCGTACACTTCGGCGTCTGGGTCAGTCCCCTCGAGCTCATAACTGGCGGCCAACATGGCCAAGCGGCCGATCACGCCGTACATGTAAAAACGGTTGGGCACGCTGGCGCCGGGCTTGACACCCGGTTGCGGCAAATGCGTGCTGTCAGCAAAGGCCAAGGGCACAAAACTGGCGCCGGGGGCGTTGAGGTTTTCATCAATGCCGCGGTCGGCATGGACCCGGTAGAACCCACCCACCACATAGCGGTCGAGCATGTAGACCACCGGCTCGGCCACCGCATCGTTCATGCGCTCGTTGGTCAACACGCCTTCTTGAATGATCACATCGCTGACGGTTTGTCCGTCTTTGATGACGCTCATTTTGTTACGCGTTTTGCGGTTGAGCACATCCAGATCGGCCACATCGCGCACCGTCATGATGCCCATGCCGTAGGTGCCGTTGTCGGCCTTGACGACCACAAAGGGCTTCTCGTTGATGCCGTACTCTTTGTACTTGCGTTTGATTTTGGTGAGCAATGCGTCGACATTGCTGCGCAAACATTCAATGCCCAAACCTTCCGAAAAATTCACGTCGCCGCATTGATTGAACATGGGGTTGATCAGCCATGGATCGATGCCCAGCAATTTACCAAATCGCTTGGTGACTTCTTCGTAGCTTTGAAAGTGACGGCTCTTGCGCCGCACACTCCAGCCCGCGTGCAAAGGCGGCAGCAAGTACTGCTCATGCAGTTCTTCCAAAATGCCTGGCGCGCCTGCCGACAAATCGTTGTTGAGCAAAATGGTGCAGGGGTCAAAGTCTTTCAAGCCAATGCGGTGATCGGTGCGCAGCACGGGCTCGAGCGTGACTTGCTCACCGCCGGGCAATTCAATCACGGTGGTTTCTTTGACTTCCGGGTTGATCGAGCCGATGCGCACATTCAAACCCGCCATGTGAAAGATGCGCTGCAACTGCACCACGTTGGTCAAGTAAAAAGTGTTGCGCGTGTGGTTCTCTGGAATGATCAGCAGATTCTTGGCTTCAGGGCAAATTTTCTCAATGGCCGCTTGCGCTGCTTGCACCGCCAAGGGCAACATTTCAGGCGATAAATTGTTCCAGCCACCTGGGAACAAATTGGTGTCGACGGGCGCCAATTTGAAACCTGCGTTGCGAATGTCTACCGAGGTGTAAATGGGCGGCGTGTGCTCCATCCACTCCAAGCGAAACCAGCGCTCAATGGCGGGCATGGAGTCCAGCACGCGCTGCTCGAGTTCGTTGATGGGGCCGGTCAAGGCCGTGACGAGATGGGGAACCATTGCAAACCTTTGTTAATTTCGAACTTCACCCTCGCCCAGCACCACGTACTTCAGCGAGGTCAGGCCTTCGATACCGACAGGTCCACGGGCGTGAAATTTGTCGGTGGAGATGCCAATTTCTGCGCCCAAACCAAACTCAAACCCATCGGCAAAACGGGTGCTGGCATTGACCATGACGCTGGCCGAGTCGACCTCGCGCAAAAAGCGCTGCGCATGCATGTGATCGCGCGTCAAAATGGCGTCGGTGTGGTGGCTTGAATAGTGGTTGATGTGCGCAATGGCTTGGTCCAAGCCCTCCACCACTTTGATGCTGATGATGGGCGCCAAGTATTCTTCGTACCAGTCTTGTTCTGAGGCATCATTGACAAGGGCCTTGGGCACTTGCGACAAAATCGCCTTGGCCTGCGGGCAGCAGCGCATCTCGACGCCTTTGTCTGCGTAGATCTTGCCAATCAAGGGCAAGAACTGGGCGGCCACTGCGCGCGCCACCAGCAGGCCCTCACTGGCATTGCAAGGGCTGTATTTTTGGGTCTTGGCGTTGTCCGCCACTTTGACGGCCATGGCCAGGTCACAGGGGTCGTCTATGTAGGTGTGGCAGTTGCCGTCCAAATGTTTGATGACTGGCACTTTGGCGTCTTGGCTGATGCGCTCGATCAGCCCCTTGCCCCCGCGCGGGATGATCAGGTCAACATACTCGGGCAAGGTGATCAAATGGCCCACGACTTCGCGTTCGGTGCTTTGCACCAATTGCACCGCATCGGCTGGCAAGCCGCATGCCACCAAGGCTTGCTGCACCAAGCGGGCCAAGGCTTTGTTGGACTCGATGGCCTCGGAGCCGCCGCGCAAAATGCAGGCGTTGCCACTTTTGATCGACAAACTGGCCGCCTCAATGGTGACGTTGGGTCGGCTCTCAAAAATCATTCCAAAAACGCCGATGGGCACCCGCATCTGGCCCACACGTATGCCACTGGCTTGTTGCTTCATGCCGATGATCTCGCCGATCACATCGGGCATGGCGGCCAATTGCTCGCAACCTTGGGCGCAGATTTCCAGATCTTTGGCGCTCAGGCGCAAGCGGTCCAGCATCGGCCCGCTCAAGCCAGCAGCGCTTGCGCGCTCAAGATCTTTGGCGTTTTCTTGTTGCAGCGGCGCGCTGTGCTCTCGCAGCAGCGCGGCCAAGTGTTTCAAGGCTTTGTTTTTGTCTGCCGTGCAAGCGCGCGCCATGGCGGCAGAGGCCAGTTTGGCCTGCTGGCCTAAACGCTGCACATACAGCGCCAGCGCAGAGCGTTCAGCGGCGGTTGGGGCGTGGACAGGCTCGTTCATGCGGGTATTTTCGCACTCCTGGCCAAGCGCAACGCCAAACGGTGCAAAGCTTGCCAAGGATCGGTCGGCCAATCGGCCACTTTCAAGCCTTTGACAATGCCATCGACTTGGTGGGCCGATTGCAGCAACTGTGCCAAACGGGTCTGAGACAGCTGAGGCAACACGCGCTCAAAAAGCTTCTCGCGCAGGCCCCAAATGCGCTGCTCACGCAGAGCCATGGGCAAGGGGCGGCCTTGTGCCATGGCGTCTTTGACACGCTTTAAAGCTCGGACGTCTTCAGCCAAAGCATAGTGCACCAACACGGCAGACTCGCCCTCGGCCTGCAAGCCGTCTAACATGCGCTGCACACGGGCGATCTGACCCGAGAGCACGGCCTCTGAGAGTTTGAAGACGTCATAGCGCGCCACATTCAAGACCGCGCTTTCAACTTGCGCTTGGCTCAGTGGCCCCGGCGGATACAGCAAACCGAGCTTTTCAATTTCTTGGTGCGCGGCCAGCAAGTTGCCCTCCACACGGTCCGCAAAAAACTGCAAGCACTGCTGCCCCGCTTGACCAGGCTCGACGCTTTGCGATTGGCGCTGCAGGCGCTGTGCAATCCATTGCGGCAAGGCCTGACGCTCAATGGGGTCGATTTGAATCATCACACCGGAGTTTTCCAAGGCACCGAACCAAGCACTTTTTTTGGTGGCCGCGTCCAAGCGCGGCAGCAGCAGCAAGGTCAGTGTGCTGTCGTTGCCCTGTGCCATTTGTGCCAACTGCGTCAGCATGGCGCCGCCGTCTTTGCCGGGCTTGCCCGAGGGGATCCGAATTTCCAAAATTTGCCGCTCGGCAAACAAGCTCATGCTGCCCCCTGCGGCGAGCACAGCACTCCAATCAAAGTGTGCGCCGGCCACGGTGTGCATGCTGCGTTCGGTGTAGCCTTGGGTTCGGGCCGCTTGGCGAACCGCGTCCGCGGCTTCTTGCACCAACAAGGGCTCGTCGCCGTACAAGGTGTAGAGACTGCGCAAGCCCTTTTGCAAATGGGCCTGGAGTTGAGGCAAGGCCAATTGCATGGCTAAAGTGATTTGAGCGCAGCCAACCTGCGCATGATTTGCTGCACGATGTCGACCTGCATGTCGCGGTACATCATGCTCTCTTCAATCTCTTTGGACAAAGCCGCACTTTCCAAAAAGCTCAAGTCGCGCTGCTGCTGCAACTCCACTTCGGGTATCAAGGTCTTGCCTTGCGCTGTGCGCAGCCGAAACTTCACGCGCAAGCGCAGTTGCAACTCGCGCACTTGGCCCGAGGCGTTCAAACCCACCACCACGCGCTCTCGCAACTCAGAGACGACCTCCAGCACCACCTCGGCCGCAGCCATGTCCTTGGCCTCGCTGAGCACCAGCAAATCGCTCCTGGACATCAGGTTGCGGCGCAACTCTGTGCCCAAGGCCGACTGACGCGGCAAAATCAGAAACAAAGACTTGAAGGCCAGGTCGGCGTTTTGGCGCAATTGAAAACCACAAGCGGTCAAGCCGCTCAAGCTGGCCAAGGCCAGACTGCCCATCGCTACGCGCTTGGCCACAGACAAACCCGTGCGCAAAAACTCGCGCCGGGCTGTGCCTGGTGCGAGGGAGCTGGAGGGGCTTGAGGACAACATGCGCTTAGAGCACCACGTTGACCAAACGGCCTGGCACCACGATGATTTTTTTCGGCGCTGCGCCAGCCGCTTGCTTGTGCACGGCCTCATGGGCCAACGCAGTTTGCTCGATCAAGGCTTTGTCGGCGTTCGCAGGCACCGTCAGCGCCCCGCGCAGCTTGCCATTGATCTGCAGCATGAGTTCAATTTCCTCGCGCTGCAAGGCCGTTTCATCGACCTCGGGCCAGGCCACGTCGAGCAAGTCTCCGAAACATGCGCCATAACCCAACTCGGTCCACAACTGGAACGCCACATGCGGACACGCAGGGTACAAAACTCGCAACAAAATTGAGAAGCACTCTGACAGTGCGGCGCAATCGCCCGCTTGCGCAACTTGCGCCAAGGGCGCGTCTTCCAGCGTGTTGAGCATTTTCATGACAGCCGAGACCACGGTGTTGTACTGCATGCGCTCGTAGTCGTAGTTGGCTTGGCGCAAAACCGAGTGAATTTCAAGGCGAAGTTTTCTCGCATCGGCGCTGAAGGTCAAGGGCGCTGCGCGGTCGATTGTCAAGCCGATTTTCAATGCGCTTTGCGTCTTGACAGCGAAGTTCCAAACACGGCGCAAGAAGCGGTAACTGCCCTCGACTGCAGCGTCGTTCCACTCCAAAGTGGCTTCGGGCGGCGCAGTGAACATGGTGTACAGGCGCGCCGTGTCTGCGCCGTATTTTTCAATCAATTCTTGCGGATCAACCCCGTTGTTTTTGGACTTGGACATGGTGCCCACGCCTTCGTAGTCAATGCGGGTGCCTGCTGGCAGTGAGCCCACCGCCGTTTTCAAACGCGCGTGCGTGACTTTGCCCTCTTCGTCCGAAACGTTCTCGACATCATGCGGCCAGAAATAATCTTTGCCGCCTTTCTCTGTTTTGCGCGAGTAGATGTGGTTGAGCACCATGCCCTGTGTGAGCAATTTGGTAAAAGGCTCATCGACTTTGACCAGCCCCATGTCGCGCATGACCTTGGTCCAAAAGCGCGCGTACAGCAAATGCAAAATAGCGTGCTCAATGCCGCCAATGTATTGGTCCATTGGCATCCAGTAGTCGGCGCCTTGCCCGACCATCTGCTGTGCGTTTTGCGGGTCGCAGTAGCGCATGAAATACCAAGACGAGTCGACAAAGGTGTCCATGGTGTCGGTCTCGCGGCGACCGGCTTTGCCGCACACCGGGCAGACCACGCCGGCATGAAAGCCTTCGTGTTTGTTCAGTGGGTTGCCAGATCCATCTGGGATGCAGTCTTGCGGCAAGATCACGGGCAAATCTTTTTCAGGCACGGGCACCGCACCGTGTTCTTCGCAGTGAATGATCGGGATCGGTGTGCCCCAGTAGCGTTGGCGGCTGATGCCCCAGTCGCGCAAACGCCAAGTGGTTTTTTTCTCGCCCAAACCTTTGGCAGACAAATCGGCAGACACCGCTTCCAAGGCGGCTTTGAAACTCATGCCGTCGTACTTGCCCGAGTTGACCAGCATGCCGTTGGCTTTGTCGGCAAATCCTTCATGCCACTGCGTGTGGCTGAACGTCACGCCCGGCGTTGCCACCACTTGCGCAATGGGCAGTTGGTATTTCAACGCGAAGGCGAAATCGCGCTCATCGTGCGCGGGCACACCCATGACGGCGCCGTCGCCATAACTCATGAGCACGTAGTTGCCAACCCATACCTCAATGGCTTTGCCGGTCAAGGGGTGCGTGACAAACAAACCGGTGGGCATGCCTTCTTTTTCTTTGACGGCCAGCTCCGCTTCGGTGTTGCCGCCTTTTTGGCACATCTCAATGAAGCTGGCCAAGGCCGGTTGCGTGCGCGCAGCGTGTGCGGCCAGCGGGTGCTCGGGCGCCACAGCGCAAAACGTCACGCCCATGAGGGTGTCTGGTCGGGTGGTGAAGACGTGCATCAAGCCGCCTTGAATCAACTCACCGCCTTCTGCACGAATCTCGTGTGGGAAAGCAAAGCGCACCCCGGTGGATTTGCCGATCCAGTTTTCTTGCATCAGCTTGACCCGTTCGGGCCAGCCGGGCAATTTATCGCCCGTGACAAAGTCCAGCAACTCTGGCGCGTATTCGGTGATCTTGAGGTAGTAGCCTGGTATCTCGCGCTTTTCAACCACAGCGCCTGTGCGCCAGCCTTTGCCGTCAATGACTTGCTCATTGGCCAGCACGGTTTTGTCAACCGGGTCCCAATTGACCACTTGGGTTTTGCGGTAGGCAATGCCTTTTTCCAGCATCTTCAAAAACAACCACTGGTTCCACTTGTAGTAAGTGGCGTCGCAGGTGGCCACCTCGCGGCTCCAGTCGATGGCCAAGCCCATGGCCTGCATTTGCTGCTTCATGTAGGCAATGTTTTCGTGGGTCCATTTGGCTGGCGGCACGCCGTTTTTGAGCGCTGCATTTTCTGCCGGCAGGCCAAACGCGTCCCAGCCCATGGGCATCAGCACGTTGAAGCCTTTCATGCGCAGGTGCCGGGTCAGCATGTCGTTGATGGTGTAGTTGCGCACATGGCCCATGTGCAATTTACCGCTGGGGTAGGGCAGCATGGAGCAGGCGTAAAACTTCTTTTTGCTGGCGTCTTCGCGCACGCGGTAAACATCTTGAGCGTTCCACTGGCTTTGCGCCGCGGGCTCAACTTCGAGGTGGTTGTACTTGTCTTGCATAGGGCAAATTGTAGAGGCTCAGCACTGGTGGGCGAGCCGCCGGCAAGGCCACGTCACGCTGGGAGGGAAAATAAAGTCGCGCGTGAATTCAGGGGCGAGGGACCAGGCCTTGCGCAGCCGGTGGCATTGGCCCTGAGCTTAGACCTGAACCTGAGCCTGAACCTGGCTCCGTGGTTGTGGCCACAAACCCGATGCGGCTCAAACCGGCTTGCTGGGCCGTGCCCATGACTTGCAGCACGCGGCCATAGGCCAGCGTTTGGTCGGCCCGCAACTGCACCTCGGTATCAGGGCGGCGACTGGCGATGTCTTGCAAGCGCGCGAGCAAAGTGGCTTCGTCCACGGCTTTGTCGTTGACAAATAATTCGCCTTGGGCGTTCAAAGACAAGCTGATCGACTCGGGGGCCTGGCCAGCCTGGGCAGCCTGGCTTTGGGGCAAGTCCATGCGAATGGCGCTGGTGAGCAAAGGCGCCGTCAAAATGAAAATGACCAGCAACACGAGCATTACATCGACCATGGGCGTGACGTTGATGTCACTGAAGGGCGAAGCCTCTTTAGGCCTTGGAAATCGACCGAAGGCCATGCGCGGTCAGTCCAACTGGCCTGTCAACAATGCCAACAAATCGTGTGCGAAGCCTTCAAGTTCAGCCTCAATGCGTGCAACTTGGCGGCCAAAGACGTTGTAGGCCAAGACGGCCGGAATGGCAACCGCCAAGCCGGCTGCCGTCATGACCAAGGCCTCCCCCACCGGGCCGGCCACCCGGTCCAGGGTGATTTGCCCAGCTTCGGCCATGCCGCTCAAGGCATTGAAGATGCCCCAGACCGTGCCCAAGAGGCCGACAAAGGGCGAGATCGAGCCCGCAGTGGCCAACAGCAATTGGCCCCACTGCAACTTGTGCACGGAGTTTTGCAAACTCTCGCGCAGCACGCGGGTCAATTGCTGGGTGCGATTGCCAGCCGCGGCCATGGTGCCGTCGACTGGGATCAAGGTGGCGCCCAGCAAAGGCAAAACGCAGCCGTCGCGGTCAAATTGCGCTACGCGGGTGTTGGCTTCTTCGAAATGCGCAGCTTGCCAAAAGGCCGCGATGCTTTGGCTCACATCTTGGCCAACGCGTTGCAGCAGCCTGGTTTTCCACAAAATGACCACCCACGTGCTGACCGACAAAGCCAGCAAAGCCACGGTCATGGCGCGAATCACAAAGTCGCCCTGCGCCCAAAAAGTCAAAATGTTCACAGCCACCGCTCCTTAACGCAAGCCCAGCACATCAAACATGTCAAACAAGCCCGTGGAGTGGCCCGCCAAGAAGCGCACGGCGCGCAGACTGCCCTGTGCATAGGTGGCGCGACTGGCCGACTTGTGGGTGATTTCAATGCGCTCGCCGGTGCCTGCAAACAGCACCGTGTGGTCGCCCACGATGTCGCCCCCACGGATACTGGCAAAGCCGATGGTGCTGGGGTCGCGCTCGCCGGTGACGCCTTCACGGGCGTAGACCCCGCAGTCCTTCAAATCGCGGCCCAAGGCCTGTGCGATCACCTCGCCCATTTTGAGCGCAGTGCCCGAAGGCGCGTCGATCTTGTGACGGTGATGGGCTTCGATGATTTCAATGTCGTACCCACTGGACAAGGCCTTGGCGGCCATTTCCAGCAGCTTCAAAGTGACGTTGACGCCCACACTCATGTTGGGCGCCATGACGATGGCCATGCCTTGCGCGAGTTGGGCAATTTCAGCTTTTTGCGCGTCAGAAAAGCCGGTGGTGCCCACCACGGCTTTGAGCCCCAATTGGCGGCAGGCTCTCAAGTGCGCCATGCTGCCCTCGGGGCGAGTGAAGTCAATCAGGCAATGGGCGTGGGACAGCCCTCTTGTTAAATCGGCCGTGACCACCACGCCACTGGCTTGGCCAAAGGCTGCGCCGGCATCACTGCCGATAGCAGGGCTGCTGGGCAAATCCAAAGCACCGGCCAAACGGCAGTCGTGCGATTGGGCCAAGGCCTCGATCAGCATTTGGCCCATGCGGCCCGATGCGCCGGCCACAGCTACGGCATGCACAGGCGTGTGTGAGGAATTGGAGGGTGCTGAGCGAGGCATGATGCAGCTTAAGGTTTGGCCGGCTCAAGCGGTGGGTAGGTGCTGGGCAACGGGGCTGCAGGCGCTGCTGGGCTTGGCTGGCGCACAGGCGCAGGGAATTTGAGCAAGTCTTCTTCTTTGGCTTGCAACTCGATCTGCTTGGGTGCGGTTTTCACGGCCACCAGTTTGGTCACGAACTCGGCTTCGCTGGGCAACTCGTCGCCGCTGACACGCTCGAGCACCTCGTTTTTGAATGACAGGCTCAAACTGAAACTTTGCGGCGCTACGCCTTGGCGCCGGATGGTAAAGACATAGTCCCAGCGGTCGGCATGGAACAAGCTCGAGACCAAGGGTGTTCCCAGCACTTCACGCACCTGCTGGCGCGACAAACCGGGCTTTAACATGTCTTTTTGCTCGCGCGAGACGAAGTTGCCTTGCACCACCTCGGGGATGTAAGGGCGCAAGACGTCCACGCTGACCACGGGGCGCACCACGCTGCAAGCGGACAAGCCGCTCAAAATCAGGGCTGACATGAGGGAAATTGAAATTGATGTTTTCATGGGTGGGCTGCAAGCCATATGATGGGCCCATTGTAGCGGCAGCACGCCCCACCGGGCCTGCGACTTGTGTCATTGCATTGCACTTTGGACCTCATGGACGAACTCAAGAACAACGGCCTCAAAGCCACCTTGCCCCGACTGAAAATTTTGGAGATTTTCCAAAAAGGCCAGCAGCGCCACATGTCGGCCGAGGATGTCTTTCGGCATTTGCTCAGCGACAACGCCGACATTGGTTTGGCCACGGTCTACCGCGTTTTGACGCAGTTTGAGCAAGCTGGCCTGCTCAGCCGCAATCATTTTGAAAGTGGTAAAGCCGTTTATGAGTTGAACGAGGGGCAACACCACGACCACATGGTGTGTTTGGACTGCGGCAAGGTTGAAGAGTTTTATGACGCGCAAATCGAGCAGCGCCAGCAAGATGTGGCCAAAGCCAAAGGCTTCGTGATCGCCGACCACGCCTTGAGCCTGTACGCCCACTGCACGCAAAACCCCTGCCCGCATCGGCCGCTGCGCTGAGCGCAAAGCCCTGGCCTACTGCTGCTGCATGGCGCTGCGCTGACGCTCGATGAAGTCTTGGTAGGTGTCAATGCCGCGCATGTGCAAAATGGTGTTGCGCACCGCTGCTTCTACCAACACCGCGATGTTGCGCCCAGCCACCACCTGGATCACCACCTTGCGAAGGGGAATGCCCAGCACATCTTGGACCAAGGGCTCGGTGGGCATGCGGTCGTAGTCGCGCTCGAGCGTTTCACGGCGCACCAGGTGCACGATCAATTTCAAACGCATCTTGCGGCGCACCGCCGTCTCACCAAAAATAGCGCGGATATCGAGCAAGCCAATGCCGCGCACTTCCAATAAATTCTCCAGCAAACTCGGGCAGCGCCCTTCAATGGTGGTTTGGTTGATGCGAAACAAGTCCACCGCATCGTCTGCCACCAAGCCGTTGCCGCGCGAAATCAGCTCCAGCCCCAGCTCGCTTTTGCCCAAGCCCGACTCACCGGTGATCATCACGCCCAGGCCCAAGATGTCCATGAAGACGCCGTGCATGGTGGTTCGATCGGCAAAGTGCTTGGACAAATAAGCTCTGAGCACATCGATCACAAATGCCGAAGACTCAGGGGTTGCGAACATGGGGATTTGGGCTTGCTCACAAACCCGCAACAAGGCCTCAGGAGCGGCTTGGCCATCGGCCAAAACCAGCACAGGCGGCTCCAATGTCACGATACGTGAAACGCGGCGCGCGCAATCCTCCAAAGAGCCCCGGCTGAGGTAGGCCACCTCACGCTCGCCCAAAATTTGAACCCGGTAGGGGTGGATGTAGTTCAAGTAGCCCACCAAGTCTGCGCCCGATCGCGCCGCCCGCACAGCCACCTCGTCAAAGCGGCGCTCAGAGGCGCCTAGGCCGGCGATCCATTGCCACTTGAGCTTGTCACGGTGGTCTTCAAAAAGCGCGTCTGCGCTGACGGCGGTGGGCTTCATCGCGGGGCCTTTGTTTCTAAGTCAGCTCAAGCATCAGGGGCGCTCAAAGCAATGGGCAACCAATTGGCGATCAGCCCGTGCAAGCTGTCTGCGCTGGGGCTGCTGAACAAGCGGTCTCGCACGTTCGTGTCGCTGAGCAACTCGGCGATTTCCGACAGAATTTCAAGGTGTTTTTGCGTGGCCGCTTCGGGCACCAGCAGAAAAATCAAAAGTTTGACGGGTTGCTCATCTGGGGCATCAAAACCAATGGGCTGGGCCAGCTGAAATACCGCCGCCATGGGCGACTTCAAACCCTTGATGCGGCCATGTGGAATGGCCACGCCGTGCCCCAAACCGGTGGAGCCCAAGCGCTCGCGGGCAAACAAACTGTCAGTCACCAAGGCCCTGGACAGGCCGTGCAAATTCTCAAACAGCAAACCGGCCTCTTCAAACGCGCGTTTTTTGCTGGTGGCGTCAAGGCCCACAAGAACTTGTGTTGAGGGAAGGATGGACGCAAGACGGTTCATATCGAGGGCGGATTATGCACCTGTCTGAACGCTTGACGCAAAAAAAACCGCAGGCCAAGCCTGCGGTTCGTGCACATGAGGTTGGAAATCACATCATGCGCTTGGGCGCGCTGTGGTGATGGTCTGTGATTCGGTTTTTGTGGCGCACCACTTGACGGTCCAATTTGTCGACCAGTTCGTCCACAGCGGCATACAAATCTTCATGCGCACTTTCAGCGAATAGATCACTGCCTTTGACATGGATGTTGCATTCTGCGCGTTGTCGCTTTTCTTTTTCTTTGATATTTTCGACGGTGAGCAATACTTTGACGTCGACAACTTGGTCAAAATGCCGTGTGATCCGGTCTAACTTGCCTGTTACGTAACTTCGCAGTGCGGGGGTCACCTCGAGGTGGTGACCGCTGATCGTCAGATTCATAAAAAAGCCTCCTGTTGCTCTCTGGGTTGACGCTGCCGCCCGTAGGCGGTTGCGAATCCACTATGCGCCCTCGTTTTCAGAAAAGCAAGCCCCTGTCTGGCAATCCCCTCAATTCAGGCAGATCCATGGGCCAATCAATGGGCCGAGCCACTGTGCAATCGCAAGCGTTTGGCCAAAATAAAGCTCAAGCCACTGGCAAAAGCCCCGAGCAAACCAGCAGCCCAGTAGTTTTGCAAATGCCCCTGCACGTCGCGGCTGAGAATCTGGCCGCCGACCAAGGCGGCCAGGCCCATGGCAAGCGACTGAACCGCTGAGTTGAGGGTCATGAAACTTCCGCGCCGGCGCGGATCGGCCGCTGCGCCTATCAAGGCCATTCCCGGGATCATGCGCCCGCTCATGACGACGAACAAAAAGGAGCTCACGACCAAGACCGCCCACATGGGCAGCGCCTGACTCAAGGTCATGGCCAGCAGCGGAATGGGCATCAGCAAAGCCAGTCTGCGAAAGACATAAGCCTTGCCACTGCGGTCGCTCCAATGCCCCACAAAGCGGGCTGAAATCAGCGTGCACACGCCGCCGCACAAATACACATAGGGGATTTGGTCTGCCCTGAAACCAGCGTTGGCTTGCAAGTACAAGGTGATGTAGGGGATCACGGCAAACCCAGCAAAGACCATGGTAGAGGACAGGGCGAAAGCCTTCAAGTGATTGGGGTCCGTCAAGACCTCGCGCAAACCACCCCAAATGCTGGCGCTGGCCTGCTCGTGGCTGCCATCAGCGGCCAAGTGCCCCTTCAAACTGGGAAGCGTCTTCCAGGCGCCCACCATCAACACCCCCACCATCATGGCAATCGCTAAAAATGGGGCGTGCCAACTGAAGTGGGCGGCCAAGAAAAGTGCCAAGGGCACCCCCGCCACCGTGGCCACTGAAAAAGAGGTCATCACCACACCCATGGCACGGCCGCGCCGCTCGTAGGGAATCACTTCAGCCACGATGGTTTGCGACATGGCCATCAACACGCCGCCAAAAAAACCGGAGGCAATGCGGGCCAGCATCAAGAGCGCGTAGGTGGGCGCTAGGCTACAGCACAGGGCCGCAAGGCCAAACAAGGGGTACAGGGTCAGCAACATGCGTTTGCGCCCAAAGCGGTCGATGTAGGTGGCTGCAATCAGGCCTGACAGCCCGGCCGAGAAGGTGTAGGCCGAGACCAACAATCCAAACTGCCCGGTGGAGATGCCAAACAATTGGGACAGTTGCGGGCCCAGCGGCATCATGATCATGAAGTCCAGCACACTGGTGAATTGGATGCTCGAGAGGGTCAGCAAGAGCCAGCGTTCGCGCCGGGGGGTCAAATGAGTCGTCATGTTTACAGCTTTTCAGTCCGCTTGACTCTATCATCCATGCATGCACTTGGATGAAATGAACTTGCCACAGCGCTCGGGCGATGGCGCCTTGGAGGGGCGCGTCAGCCGCGGCTTGGTGCTGATGGGGGGCGGAGCGCGCACGGCTTACCAAGCCGGCGCATTGCAGGCCTTGGCAGGTTTATTGGCGCAGGGGCCAGCCAAGACCGACCAAAAGTTTCCCTTTGAAGTCTTGATCGGCACCTCGGCGGGCGCTTTGAACGCCACTTACCTGGCCAGCCGCGCTGCAGACGGCTTGGCCGCCATGCAGGGCTTGGGCCAGTTTTGGCAGCAATTGCGGTCCAAATCGGTTTTTCACTTGCCAAATACCCCGATGGCGCCATTTAGCCGCTGGGCCACGGCGCTGGGATTGACGCTGTCGGTGCGGCGCCAAGGCGCGGCGCTGGACAGCATGCCCTTGGTTGACACCTTGCACCGAAGCATTGCCCTGAACGGCATTGAAAGCGCCTTGCGAAGCGGCGCGCTGCAGGCCTTGGCGATCACCGCCTCGAGTTACACCAGCGGTGTGCATTGGACCTTTTGCCAGACTGCCCAAGAAGACGGCACGCAGCACTGGAGCCGCCCTGGGCGGCGCGCGGAGTCGCAGTCGATCACCATTGAGCATTTGATGGCCTCGAGTGCGATTCCATTTTTATTTCCGGCCACACCCCTTTGGGTGGACGGCGGCTTGGAGTACTTTGGCGATGGCTCCATGCGGCAAAGCTCGCCCTTGTCGCCGGCAGTGCATTTGGGCGCCAACCGCATCTTGGCCATTGGCGTGGGCCAACCCCAAAGGGACAGTTTGAGTCAAGACAGTTCGCGCCAAAAACCCAGCTTGGGCAATATTGCAGGGCACGCCATGGCCAGTGTTTTTCATGACACTTTGTTGGCGGATGTGGAGCAAATCCAGCGCGTGAACCACAGCATGCGTCAGTTAAGCCCAGCATTGCAGCAGGCCTTGCCGTTTCAGCAAGTTCAGGTGCTGACCCTGCAGCCCAGCGAGTCGCTGGATGCGCTGGCGCAAGCCTTTGCGCATGAGTTGCCCAAGCCCGTGTTACGGGTGCTCGAGGGCTTGGGTGCGCTGCGCGGTGCGGGCGCGGCGCTGTCGAGCTATTTGCTGTTTGAGCCTGGCTTTGTGCAAGCCCTGATGGAGATGGGCGTGCGCGATGTGGCTCAGCGAAAAGAAGAGTTTTTAAATTTCTTTGCCGACTGAACCCTCGTGGGAGTGCGATAATTCGCCCCATCATTATTTTGGAGATTTGCTCCGTGGAAAGCCACCCCAGTCGGTAGCTTTCGGATGAACCGGGTTCTTGCCCGCATGCTTGCAAGCATGCGCGTGCGCCATTCGTTCGAAAGCTGCCTTGCCCCCATCGCCGCCTTTACGAACCCTTGGCCCCAAGTTATCTTGGGTTGAAAGAGATCCGCCATGCTCAATATTTTTACTCTGGCCAACGGCCGCCTGGTCCAAGAAGAGATCGAAGCTTTAGAAGAATTGTCCAAGTTTCAACCTATTTGGGTTGATCTAGAGTCACCCACGGTTGAAGAGAAACGCTGGATCAAACAGTACTACGGCCTGTCCATTCCGGAAGACGCGATGGACGAGGACATCGAAGAGTCCGCTCGCTTTTACGAAGAAGACAACGGCGAGTTGCACATTCGCAGTGACTTTTTGATTGCCGATGAAGATGCCCCGCGCACGGTGCGCTGCGCCTTCATCTTGAACCAACACAACGCTGATTTGCGCAGCCAAGGCGTGCTGTTTTCGATCCATGACGAAGACGTGCCAGTGTTTCGTCTCTTGCGCTTGCGCGCTCGGCGCGCGCCCGGATTGCTCGAAGACGCCAAAGCTGTTTTACTCAAACTGTTTGACGCCGATGCCGAATATTCGGCCGACACGCTCGAGGGTATTTACGACAAATTGGAAATTGCTGGCAAGCAAGTGCTCTCAGGCGATGTGACCGACGCCATGGCCGGCGAAGTCTTGGGCGCCATCGCGCGGCAAGAAGATTTGAACGGACGCATTCGCCGCAACGTGATGGACACCCGCCGCGCGGTCAGTTTCATGATGCGCAGCAAAATGCTCAATGCTGAGCAGTTTGAAGAAGCGCGGCAAATTTTGCGCGACATTGACTCTCTTGACTCGCACACCGAATTTTTGTTTGAAAAGATCAACTTTTTGATGGATGCCACGGTGGGTTTCATCAACATCAATCAAAATAAGATCATCAAAATTTTCTCTGTGGCCAGCGTCGCTTTGCTGCCGCCAACTTTGATCGCCAGTGTCTATGGCATGAACTTTCAGAACATGCCCGAGCTGTCGCAAAATTGGGGCTACCCCTACGCACTGGCCTTGATGGCCGCCAGCGCGGTGGTGCCCATGTGGTATTTCCGCAGGCGCGGTTGGCTCAAGTAAAGCGCTGCAAAAATTCAGCCACGATGGCTGCGCTGTAGCGGCTGGCCACCTCTTGGATGAACTTCGTGAAGTCGGTGTGCGCGTCGTCGTCGGCACGGTCCGAGATGGTGCGCAGCACCGCCAAGGGCACGCCGTAGTCATGACAGACTTGCGCCAGCGCTGCGCCTTCCATTTCAACGGCAAGCGCCTGGGGCAAGGCTTGCTGCAAGCGCCGACTTTCTGCGGCACTGGCGACAAATTGGTCGCCACTCAAGACCAAGCCTTGGTGCACTTGCACATGCTGCAGTCCAAAGTTTTGAATGCTCTGCAGACTTAAAAATGGACTGGCTTCATGGGCATGCCTGACTTGCCCCAGCACCGCGTGTGCGCTTTCCACCAAGGCTTGCGTCATGCGGGGGTCTGTGGCAAAAAATGCACGGCCGGTCAAGGGAACTTCATATTGAGGGAAAAGGGGCGAGGCATTCATGTCGTGCTGCAACAAGTCAGTGGCCACCACCACATCGCCCACCTTCATGCTGCGCGCCAAGCCACCGGCAACGCCCGTGAACAATACGCGCTGCACGCTAAAACGCTCGAGCAAAACGGTGGCCGTGCTGGCAGCGGCCACTTTGCCAATGCGCGACAAAACGGCCACCACCTCATGGCCATGCCAATGGCCCAGCCAAAAGTCTCGGCCCGCCACAGTTTCACAATGTGCATCGGGCATGCAGGCCAGCACCGCGGCCAACTCCTCTTGCATGGCCCCCACCAAAGCGATGTGCGCCATCAGTTTTTGTCGCGCAGCTCCCGGCGCAAAATTTTACCCACAGCAGTTTTGGGAAGCTCCGTGCGGAACTCCACCACCTTGGGTTGTTTGTAGCCGGTCATGTTGGTGCGGCAGTATTCGCGCACATCGGTTTCGGTCAATGCGGGGTCTTTTTTCACAATGACCAACTTGACCGCTTCGCCTGTTTTCTCGTCAGGCACGCCCACTGCTGCGCACTCCATGACGCCGGGGCAAGTTGAAACCACTTCTTCAACTTCGTTGGGATAAACATTAAAGCCGCTGACCAAAATCATGTCTTTTTTGCGGTCCACAATTTTGAAAAATCCGCGGGCATCGACCACGCCAATGTCGCCTGATTTGAAGTAGCCATCGGCCGTCATGACGCGAGCTGTTTCGTCAGGGCGCTGCCAGTACCCGGCCATGACTTGCGGGCCTTTGATGGCGATCTCACCCGGCTCGCCCAGCGCAGTGACCTCGTTGCCTTCGTCGTCCAGCAACTTCATCCACGTGCTGGGAATGGGCACGCCGATGGTGCCAGTGAACGAGGTGCTGGTGGTGGGGTTGCAACTGGCCGAGGGGCTGGTCTCAGACAAGCCATAGCCCTCGCAAATGGGACAGCCGGTTTTCTCCAACCACAGCTTGGCCACCGAACTCGTGACCGCCATGCCCCCGCCCACGGAGACTTTCAAGTTGCTCCAATTGACTGTGCCAAAGTCGGGGTGGTTGGCCAAGCCGTTGAACAAAGTGTTCACCGCTGGAAAACTGTGGAAGGTGTGTTTGGACAACTCTTTGAGCACCGCCGGCAGGTCGCGCGGATTGGGAATCAAAATGGTTTTCCCACCCGTGCGCATGCCCAGCATCATGTTCACCGTGAAAGCAAAAATATGGTACAGCGGCAAAGCGCAAACCGAGGTTGACTGCTCGTTGGCCGGCACGCGCTTCATGACAGGGTCGTTCCAAGCTTCAGACTGCAGCAAGTTGGCAATCACATTGCGATGCAGCAAGACTGCGCCTTTGGACACCCCCGTGGTGCCGCCGGTGTATTGCAAGACCGCGATGTCTTCGGGGCCCACGACCGGTTTGGCAAATGCTGCTTGCCGGCCCTGTGACAAAGCCGCATTGAAGCGCACGGCTTTGGGCAAAGAAAAATCGGGCACCATTTTTTTAACGGAGCGCACCACATAGTTGACCAACGCGCCTTTGGCCCAACCCAGCATGTCGCCCATGGCGCATAAAACAATGTGCTCAACCTGCGTTTGCTCTTGGCATTTTTGCAAGGTGCTGCAGAAATTCTCAATGATCACAATCGCTTTGGCACCCGAGTCTTTGAGCTGGTGCTCCAACTCGCGCGGGGTGTACAAAGGGTTCACATTGACCACCACCAGGCCTGCGCGCAAGATGGCGGCCACCGCCACGGGGTATTGCGGCACGTTGGGCATCATGATGGCCACGCGGTCACCTTTGACCAAGCCGAGCGATTGCAAGTAGGCCGCCAGTGCTTGACTTTTCAAGTCGGTCTCGCGGTAGCCTATGTCTTTGCCCATGAAGCTGTAGGCGGTGCGATCGGCGTATTTGGCAAAGCTGTCTTGCATCAAACCCACGAGGGAGCTGTACTGCGAGGCGTCAATGTCCGCAGGTACACCTTCGGGGTAACTGCTGAGCCAAACGCGGTCTGTTGTCATGGATTACTCCACGGCTTTGCACATGTCTTCAACTACTTTTTTGGCGTCTCCAAAGACCATCATGGTTTTGTCCATGTAGAACAATTCGTTGTCCAAGCCCGCATAACCCGCGGCCATGGAGCGTTTGTTGACGATCACTGTTTTGGCTTTGTAGGCTTCCAAAATTGGCATGCCATAAATCGCACTGCCCTTGATGTGTGCGGCCGGGTTGACCACGTCATTGGCGCCCAAGATGATGGCCACATCGGCTTGGCCAAATTCACCGTTGATGTCTTCCATCTCAAAAACTTGGTCGTAGGGCACTTCGGCTTCGGCCAGCAACACATTCATGTGGCCCGGCATACGGCCGGCCACAGGGTGAATCGCGTACTTCACGGTGATGCCTTTTTCGGTCAGCTTGGCGGCCAGTTCTTTGACCGCATGCTGCGCGCGTGCCACAGCCAAGCCATAGCCGGGCACGATCACCACGGTCTCGGCGTTGCCAAGCACAAAGGCGGCGTCGTCGGCGCTGCCGCTCTTGACGGGGCGCTGCTCGGTGCTGCCCGCTGCAGCCGCGCCAGCCTCGCCGCCAAAGCCGCCCAAGATCACATTGAAGAAAGAGCGGTTCATGGCCTTGCACATGATGTAAGACAAGATGGCGCCTGAGCTGCCCACCAAGGAGCCGGCAATGATCAACATGCTGTTGTTCAAACTAAATCCAATGCCAGCAGCGGCCCAGCCCGAGTAGCTGTTGAGCATGGAGACGACCACCGGCATGTCAGCCCCGCCAATCGGGATGATGATCAGCACGCCCATGACAAAAGCCAAGGCCAGCATGGCAAAAAAGGCGGGCCAACTGCCCGTGAAAGTGAACACCAGCCCCAAAGCCACGGTGGCCAAACCCAAGATCAAATTGAGTTTGTGCTGCCCTGCAAATTGCACCGGCGAGCCTTGGAACAAACGGAATTTGTATTTGCCCGAGAGCTTGCCAAAAGCGATGACGGAGCCGCTGAACGTCAGCGCGCCAATGGCCGCGCCCAAGAACAACTCCAAGCGATTGCCAGCTGGAATTGCCATGCCCTTGGCCACGATGCCAAAGGCATAAGGCTCGGCCACAGCAGCAATGGCGATGAACACCGCAGCCAAGCCGATCATGCTGTGCATGAAGGCCACCAGCTCGGGCATCTTGGTCATCTCCACTTTTTGTGCCATGTAAGCACCCAAGCTGCCGCCGACCAATAAGCCGGCTAACACATAGGTCATGCCCATGGCTTTGCCGCCTGAGAGCTCCACGATCAAGGCCGCCGTGGTCAGCGCAGCAATGGCCATGCCGATCATGCCGAACATGTTGCCGCGAATCGATGTGGTGGGGTGCGACAAGCCCTTTAAGGCCTGAATGAAGCAGACGCTGGCAATCAAATACATCAGCGTGACAAGGTTCATGCTCATGCTGCCTCTCCTGATTTAGCGGCAACTTTTTTGTCTTTTTTCTTGAACATCTCCAGCATCCGACGGGTGACCAAAAAGCCACCAAACACATTGACCGCCGCCAGCGTCACTGCCAGCACGCCCATGGTTTGGCCCAAGGCGGTTTCGGTCAAGGCGGCGGCCAACATGGCGCCCACAATGACGATGGCCGAGATGGCGTTGGTGACAGCCATCAAGGGCGTGTGCAAAGCCGGCGTGACGGTCCAGACCACGTGGTAGCCCACATAGATGGCCAGCACAAAAATAATCAAATTCAGGAGGGTGGGTGACACTGCTTCCATGAGGGATCTCCGGTTTCTTTAATTCATTTGCGTTTGACTTGGCCGCCCTGCGTCATCAGGCAGGCTGCCACGATGTCGTCTTCCAGGTCCACTTTGAAGGCGCCATCGGCGGCCAACACCAGTTTCAAAAAGTCCAGCACATTGCGCGCGTACAGCGCCGAAGCGTCTGCCGCGACCAAGGCCGGTAAATTGGTCTCGCCCACGAGCGTCACGCCGTGCTTGACCACAGTCTTGCCCGCTTCGGTGAGCAGGCAGTTACCGCCAACACCGTCGGCGGCTTTGCCCGCAGCCAGGTCCACAATGACCGAGCCAGGCTTCATGCTCTTGACCATGTCCTCGGTGACCAGCACGGGCGCTGCGCGGCCCGGGATCAACGCTGTAGAAATGACCACGTCGGCCAAAGCCACGCGCTTGGCCACCTCGACTTTTTGCCGCTCTAACCAGCTAGGCGGCATGGGCCGGGCGTACCCCCCCACGCCTTCGGCGGCCTCTTTTTCTTCGGCGGTTTCATAAGGCACATCGATGAACTTACCGCCCAAAGATTCGACTTGTTCTTTCACGCTGGGACGCACATCGGAGGCCTCGATCACAGCGCCCAAGCGCTTGGCCGTGGCAATGGCCTGCAAGCCCGCCACGCCCACGCCCAAAATCACCACGCGCGCGGCCTTGACCGTGCCCGCCGCCGTCATGAGCATGGGGAAAAAGCGCTGGTAGCGGTCTACCGCCACCATCACCGCCTTGTAGCCCGCGATGTTGGCCTGCGAGGACAACACATCCATGCTTTGCGCGCGGGTGGTGCGCGGCGCCGCTTCCAGCGCAAAACTGGTCAAGCCGGCAGCGGCCAATTGGGCCAGGCCCTCAGCGTCAAAGGGGTTGAGCATGCCCACCAAAGCTGCGCCGGACTTCATCTGCGCGAGCTCTTGAGGGGAGGGGGCACTGACTTTGAGCACCAATTCACAACCGAACGCGCCTTGCGCATCGGTGATCTCGGCGCCTACGGCTTGGTAAGCAGCATCGATCACGCTGGCGGCCACACCGGCGCCGGACTGAACGTGCAAGCTGTGCCCTTGGGCTTTGAGTTTTTTGGCCGTCTCAGGCGTCAAGGCGACGCGAGTTTCACCTGGACGGGTTTCGGCTGGAACGCCTATGCGCATAAATGTCTCCTGAAGGCAGAATTGACGCCATTGCCAAGCCAGCCCTGCGTGAGCAGGTACCCAACTGTACGAAGGCTTATTTGCTGGAGTATTGTGCTTGAAAAATAAGGTTTTACAGCCGGCCTGGCTGAAACACCATTGATCCCGGTCAAAGCTTCTATCGGGTCATCTCTAAAGTTGGAGGGTGGCTCAGCAGCGCTTTAGGGCGCCGTACTGACTTTGGCACCCGCAGCCACCTGGTCCAAACGGGCTTGCTCGGCCAAGACCTTGGCCACGTAGCCCCCGTCATTTTCAACAGCGTCGCCGCCCAAGTAGTACAGCAAGCCCTCCTCCACCGAACCACCCTTCATGCGCACATACTCTTTCAAGACCGCCACCCCCACACGCAAATTGGTCAAAGGGTCAAACGCGGCCATGTTGCCACCGTAGGGCTCATACCGTTTGGCATGGATGCCCGTCATCACCTGCATCAAGCCCTGCGCCCCGACTTGACTTTGAATGTAGGGGTGAAAATTGGACTCAATCGCCATCACGGCCAAAATCAAATGCGGCGCCAACTTGCTCGATTTAGACAGCACGTACGACTCGGCCACCAAAGCGGCCAGAGGTTCTGGTGCGATTCGGTATTTTTGCGAGAGCCATGCCGCCACTAGCGCTTGCTGTCGCGTGACGTCTTTCAAATCCGTGGCCGTCACGCGCTCCACAGTATTGAGCGGCTCCCACCACAAGCTGACCTGGCGCTCGCGCAGCCATTGGTAGACATAGACTTCGCCCGCATTGAGCAGGTCGGGGCGAAGGGCCAGCACGCTGACGGCCAAAACCACCGCCAGCCCGAGCATGGCCAAGCTGCTGTGCGTGAGGCTGAAAACGCCGCGCCCTACATCGCGGATGAAGGTGCTCAAAGACTGGTGCAGCAGGGCTAATTTGGACATGTGTGCGCCAAGTATAGGTTTGGCAGCTTGGCCATGCAAAACATCAGAGAGATAATTGGGCTTATGAAGCACCACCGCATTGTTGTTGGCCTGTCTGGCGGCGTAGATTCCGCCGTCACAGCGCATTTGCTCAAAAAGCAAGGCCATGAGGTGGTCGGTATTTTCATGAAAAATTGGGAAGACGATGACGACAGCGACTACTGCTCGTCCAATGTCGACTTTGTCGATGCTGCGGCCGTGGCCGATGTGCTGGGCATTGAGGTGGAACACGTCAACTTTGCTGCCGACTACAAAGACCGCGTGTTTGCAGAGTTTTTGCGCGAATACCAAGCCGGGCGCACACCCAACCCCGATATTTTGTGCAACGCCGAGATCAAGTTCAAATCTTTTTTAGACCACGCGCTCCAAGTGGGGGCAGAAAAAATTGCCACTGGCCACTACGCGCGGGTGCGCCTGAATGCGCAAACCGGCTTGCATGAGTTGCTCAAAGGTCTGGACAACAGCAAAGACCAAAGTTATTTTTTGCACCGTTTGAATCAAGCGCAACTTTCCAAAACCTTGTTTCCGGTTGGCGAATTGTTGAAATCGCAGGTGCGCCAATTGGCCGAAGAGCTGGGCCTGCCCAATGCCAAGAAAAAAGATTCCACCGGCATTTGCTTCATTGGCGAGCGACCTTTCAGAGAATTCTTAAACCGCTACATCTCCAAAGAGCCCGGACCGATCAAAGACCCTGCGGGCCGCAACATCGGCCAGCACGTGGGCCTGAGTTTTTACACCTTGGGCCAGCGCCAAGGTTTGGGCATTGGCGGCATCAAAGCCAAAGGCGCGCAGCGCGGCGGCGGCGAGCACACGCCTTGGTTTGTGGCACGCAAAGACATGGCGAAAAACATTTTGTGGGTGGTGCAAGGGCACGATCACCCTTGGTTGTTGTCACCGCAGTTGCAAGCGGCCAACGCCAGTTGGTGCGCGGGTTCAGCGCCAGCGCTGGGGCACTATGCGGCCAAGACGCGCTATCGTCAAGCCGATGCGCCGTGCGCCATGCCTAGCGCACTTGAATCGAGTTTTTCACTTGCGTTTGATGAGCCGCAGTGGGCCGTCACGCCGGGGCAAAGTGCGGTGCTGTATGCCGGTGAGGTGTGTTTGGGGGGTGGGGTGATTGACAACGCAAGTGCGCTGCAATAGCACTGACCAACTCAGGGCTTGACTTTTCAAGCTGGTTTTTAAATGCTTTAAGCTGTGAACCCATGAACCTTCGAATCATCTCAAGCCTTTTGCTGTCGCTGATGTGCTCTGCTGCAATGGCCATCTCTTTGAGCATTCCCAAAACTCTCATTGATGGTGCAGTCGCAAAGAAATTTCCGAAAGAAAAGTTGACCATCACATTGGACAAACCCAGCACCAAGTTCAACAAAGATCGGCAAAAGATCGAGCTGTGTGGGACATGGGCCAGCAAAGTGCCCCAACGCTCCGGTGAGTTTTGTGTCGACACTCAGCCTGTCTGGAACAAGGCCAAGGGAGACATCGAAATCTCCAAAGTGAACATCTTGAAACTCACTGCCGGGGATGACAAGGAACTGCCAAGCGCAGTGGCCAGCACTTTGAATGCCACACTTTTGACTTTGCTGGACGGCACGTCGGTTTATCACGTGCCGGACATGGTGGGAAAGCGTCTTGAATCGATTGAAGTTCAAGAAAGCAGTTTCAAATTGATTTTCTGAAACTTGTTTCCAACAGGGTCATGGGCTGCTGTCGATGCAGTCATGCTGGCTCAATCGGCCTTGATGTTCGCGGCCTTGACCACCGCGCCATAGCGCAGCAAATCGCGCTGCATGTCTTGCCCAAACTTCTCAGCGCTGCCTGGGCTGGCAGTGATGCCAAGGCCGTTCAGGCGCTCGCGCACAGCAGGGTCATTCAATACGGCATTGAGTTCTGTGTTGAGTTTGTCCACAATGGATTTGGGCGTTTTGGCAGGTGCCAAGAGGCCCACCCAAGAGTTGATGTCAAAGTCGGGCAAGCCGTTTTCAATGAAGGTGGGCACATCGGGCAATGAACTGGCGCGCTGCGCGCTGGAGACGGCCACCGCATGCAGCTTGCCTGATTTGACGTGCGAGATCGCGCCTGCAATGGCAGTGTAGACCAAAGGAATGTTGCCGCCCAACACATCGGTCATGGCTTGACCGCCCCCCTTGTAAGGGATGTGGGTGAGGTTGGCGCCGCTTCGCTGCTGCAGCAGTTCGCCGGCAATGTGCGGCGTGCCCCCTGTGCCCGATGTGCCGTAAGAGAGACCTCCGGTTTGCGTCTTCGACAAGGCAATCACTTCCTTCAAGCTCTTGGCTGCCAAGCCTGGGTATGAAACCAAGATCAAGATGGCATCACCGATCTTGCCCACAGGGGCAAAGTCTTTAGCGGTGTCAAAACCCACTTTGGCAAACACATGCGGGTTGATGACCAAGGTGCCATCAAAACCCAGCAGCAAGGTGTAGCCATCGGCTTCGGCCGATGCCACGAGTTGCGTGCCGATGTTGCCCGACGCACCGGGCTTGTTGTCCACCATCACTTGCTGGCCCAGGCGCTTGGACAACTGCTCCGCAATCAAGCGGCCACTGGTGTCCGTCACGCCACCCGGGGTGAAGGGCACGATCAGTCGAATCGGTTTATTGGGGTAGGCGGCTTGTGCCCAGGCCGTGCCCGCGCACAGAGAAAAAGCGCTGCACACACAAACCAGCAAAGCTTGGGCCCACAAGCTTTGCATGCCATTTTGGGTTTCGATTTGACGCTTGTCTCTCATGGCGCACCTCTTAGGGTTTTTGAATTATTTGATTTGCAAGACCTGGCTGATTGTGACATCGGCAACAGGAACATCTGTGAATGAACTGACAACACCTGTGGCTTGCGCTGCAATGGCGTCCACCACTTCCATGCCTTGGACAACGGCGCCAAATACAGCATACCCCGGATTGGCTGCATTGCGGTAATCCAGGGCCGCGCTGTTGTTCACCAAGTTGATGAAGAACTCCGATGTTGCTGAGTTCGGTATGCTCGTGCGCGCCATGGCCACAGTCCCGCGCAGATTTGAAAGCCCCTTGTTTGTCTCAAGCACAATGGCTGGGCTTTGCCCGGTTTTTTTCACCATGCCACTTGTAAAGCCTCCTCCTTGAATCACAAAGCCGGCGATTACCCGGTGAAACAAAGTGCCTGTGTAATATCCGCGTGCGATATAACCAAGGAAATTATCCACCGTCACTGGCGCTGCACTGGGGTCTAGTTCAAGGGTGATACTGCCTTGGCCAGTGACCACTAAAACCTGGGGTTTAGGCACGGTCAGTGAAGTGCTGTAAAGCGCCTGCCCCTCTGCAGACTCGACGCTGAAATCAAAGTCACCCACAGCAGTGACATTGCAATTGAGCAGCAGCAAATCCGTTGTGCTGCTGGACGCAAAGCTCTGATTGGAACAAAACCCATTGGTCTTCACAACCATCGAGGATCTCAAGGACTGACCGCCGATGTAAATGCTGGCAGTTCTACCGTACTGCAGTGACTGAACTTTGACTGCGGTCACCACCGGCGGGAAACTCGCACCACCCCCGCAGCCGCCAAGCAGCAACAAGGCGATGCAACTGAGAAAAAATTGGCAATAGATCATTTGTTTAAAGAGTTTAAAGGGGACGGTATTTAAAGGGTTAAAGGGGACGCTACCCCTTTAAAAAGGGTAGCGTCCCCTTTAAATCGTCCCCTTTAAATCCTTTAAACGTCCAGTGTGAGTTTACTGGGCTGGCGTTTTTCTGCAGCAAATCGCAGCAAGGCGGCGCTTCTGAAGATGCCATGCGCAAACTTGCCGTAGGGCAGTGTCAGGAATAAAGCCATGACCAAGGCCAAGTGCAGCGCCAACAGCATGGGCATTGCAGGCGTGTGCCGTGCTAGCATCAAGGCCAAGCCCGAAGTGCTGATCAAGAACAACAGGGCGATGAAACCACGGTCCATGGCGCGCTGGTGCACGTCGCCTTGCTCGGGGTGGCGTTGCAAATTCAAACGCCACAAACCCAAAGTGCCTAAAGCCAAAGACACACCGCCTAAACTGCCCAAAATTTTGGGCAAGCTGCTCCAATCGTATGGCGCTGACCAGCCCAGTGCATAGTGATAAAGCGTGGCCACGCAGGTGGCTGCAAAACACAGCATGAAGCCATAAAACGTCAGGTGATGGGTGCGCTTGCGCGCCAGCGTCCATGCATCGTCTTCGTTGTTGCAGCCCAGGCCGTGGCCGCCGTCCAAATAGGTAAGGCGCAGCACATCGTTCGTGGCCTCAGCTGCAGCGGGGCCGATCATGTCCTCGCCGCTGGTGGCGGGCTTGAGGTCTTGCCAAAATTTCTTCACACCCAAACTCAAGGCCAGCACAGCCCATAGAAAAATGGGTGCAAATAAACTGACCATCAAATTGTGTGGAAACAATGCATAAAAATTGCCTTGCTCGGGCGCCCCCCACAGGTTGCCATTGCGCGCCAATGCCAAGCCTAAAAACAAGGCCAGCGCGCCCGCCAAAGCCAAGGACAGCGTCAAGCCATTGCGCTGGTACAAACGGCCAAAAGACGGCGGCCACGCGTAGTCCGCATAAGTTTGACCGCGCACTTGCGCCATGGCTTTGGGCACGTTGATGGCAAATTCATGGGGCGGTGCATATTGGCAGGCATGCAAACAAGCGCCGCAGTTGTGGCACAAATTGGCCAAGTAGTGGATGTCGGCTTTGCCAAATTCCAAGCGGCGCGTCATAGCCGGAAACACAGCGCAAAAGCCTTCACAGTAGCGGCAGCCATTGCAAATTTGCATTTGTCTGGCGACTTCTTGTTCGGGGGCGCTCAAAGGCGCTTGTGCGCTCTTGTGCAAAGGCAACTCCCACGTAGACGATGCATTGGCCAAAGCTTTGGCCTCTTGCGTCAGTTGTTCCAGGGTTTTCATGCTTGTACGTTTTTAAGCTGACGTTGCCAGGGTCGATGGCATGGTGTCACGGGCCAGCGAAGGCATGCGCCCAGCGCTGCCCAAGGCTGCATAGGCGGCCTGTTCGCCAGCTATGCGGCCAAAGGCCGTGCCGATGGTCATGCCCACGCCAGCGGTGTAGCCCTTGCCCAAAACATTGCCGGCCATCATCTCGCCTGCCACAAACAAATTGGGGCTGGCCTGGCCCGCAAAGTGAACAGCCGTGGTCTCGTCCGTTTTCAGGCCCAGGTAAGTAAAGGTCACGCCTGGCTTGACGGGGTAGCTGTAAAAGGGGGCCGTGTCGATCGGCAAGGCCCAATGTGTTTTGGCTGGGCTGAGGCCTTGGGTATGGCAATCGTCCAAGATGGTGTGGTCAAAATGGCCGGGCACACAGGCTTTGTTGTAATCGTTTAAGGTGGTCATGAAGCTGTCCACATCGAGGCCTATTTTTTGCGCCAGCTCGGGCAACGTGTTGGCTATGACACCTTCAAACACGGGCGGCATGAAACGGCCAACAGCTTTGGCATCTGAAATGGAGTGGCCAATTTGCCCTGCTTGCTGAGCCACCAAGCGACCCCAAATTGCGTAGCGTTTGGGCCAGAAGTCTTCGCCTTCATCGTGAAAACGCTGCCCCTTTTGATTCACCACCACACCCAAGGTGACGCAGTCGATGCGCGTGCAAATACCGCCGTCATACAGCGGCGCGCGCGCGTCAATGGCCACCATGTGGGCTTGCGTGGGGTCGCCAATTTTATCTGCGCCTTGCGCCAACATGTTTTGCAGTAATACACCTTGGTTGTAGCGCGTGCCGCGTATTAAAAAATTATCAGCGGTCCATTCACCGAGTTCATTTTGACCCCACGCTTGGCGCAACCATTCGCGGTTGGATTCAAAGCCGCCCGCAGCCATCACGCAAGTTTTGGCCGTGATGCGTTCTGTGCGAAGCACAGTGCCATCGTCCGACTTGTGTTTCAAGTGCGCGGCCACAAAGCGGCCTTGCGCGAGCTCAATTTCAGCGACTTCAGCGTTGTACTGAATTTGAACGCCTGCATTTTGGGCGCTTCGGTAATAGGCGTTGACCAAGGCCTTGCCCCCGCCCATGAAAAATGCATTGGTGCGCGCTGTGTGCAACGCACCCGAGAGCGAAGGCTGAAAACGCACGCCATGCTTGAACATCCAAGGGCGGCAATTTGCAGAATGGCGAATGGCCAAACGTGCCAAGTGTTCGTTGGTCAGTCCTGAGGTGACTTTCAAAAGGTCTTGCCAAAATTCTTCTTCCGGATAGGCCTCTTGCAACACATCTTGCGGTGCGTCGTGCATGCAGCGTAAGTTGCGGGTGTGCATGGAGTTGCCCCCGCGCCATGCACGCGGCGCAGACTCGAGCAGCATGACACTGGCGCCCGCTTCGCGCGCCATGAGCGCTGCACACAAGGCAGCGTTGCCCCCGCCTATGACCAATACATCACACTGCATGTTGAAAAATAGCTCAATCGGCTTTGATGTCAGCGCGCTTGACGATGTCGCTCCAGATGCGCTGCTCATCTTTGATGAAGGCAGCAAATTCGGAAGAGGGCCCGCCGCCTCTAACCGCATTGTCAGTGGCAAAGCGCTCCGTCACAGCGCTTGAGCGCAGGGCTTTGTAGGACTCTTCTTGCAAGCGTTTGACGATCTCAGGCGGTGTGCCCGCTGGCGCCAAAATGCCATACCACTGCGAAGTTTCAAAATCTTTGAAGCCCAATTCAGCCACCGTAGGCACATCGGGCAAGGCAGGAATGCGCTGCTGCGTGCCCACCGCAATCGCACGCAATTTGCCGCTGCGAATGTGCGCGCCCAAGGCCGGCATGCCGGCCGAAGAGGCCTGCGTGCGACCGGCCAGCAAGTCGGTCAACTGCGGGCCCGTGCCGCGGTAGGGGATGTGGGTGATGTACATGCCTGTGACCAGTTTCAAATACTCCATGGCCAAGTGGCCCGCACTGGCGTTGCCCGCTGAGCCGTAATTGAGTTGCCCAGGATGCGCCTTGGCGTAGGCCACAAACTCTTTGAAGTTTTTAGCGGGCACGTCGGGGTGGATCACAAACACATTGGGCACTTTAGCCAAAAGCGTGACGGGCACAAAATCTTTGTTCACGTCATACGGCTGGTTTTTCAGCATGTAGGGGTTGACTGCCAAGGTTCCCACGTGCCCTAAGATGATGGTGTAACCATCGGGCGCAGCTTTGGAGACGTCGATCATGGCCGTGACGCCAGCGCCACCCGGTTTGTTTTCCACATACACACTCACGCCAAGTTGCTTGGTCATTTCTGCGGCCACAGAGCGTGCCACAATTTCACTGGTGCCGCCAGGGGCAAAGGGCACCACAAAGCGAATGGCTTTGCTGGGCCACGGCGCTTGTGCCTGCGCTGTTTGGCCTGTGGCCAAACCAACCGCAAAAAATGCGGCCAAGCTGCCCATGCCAAGCAAGCTGCGAAATGTGTGTGCAAGAGCGTTCATGTCTGTCCTATTGAATGTCTGAAAATGAATGCGGCATACTAAATTTTGCCAGATTAAAACTGATAGCGACGCAATCCGCCATCCACCGGAATCACTGCGCCCGTGATGTAACTGGCCAAGGGCGATGCCAAAAATGTGACCAAGTTGGCCATGTCTTCGGGCTCGCCATAGCGGGCCATGGGGATTTCATTTTCACACTGCCACTGGCGGTACTCGGGCGTGTAGTTTTTGAAAATTTGCTCCGAGTGAATGCGCCCAGGCGGCACGCAATTGACCGTGATGCCGTGCGGCCCCACCATGCGCGAGAGGCCTTTGGCCCAGCTGTGGATGCCGGCCTTGGCACAAAACGCGCCGTTGACATGGTCGGGCTCGCTCTTACCCGTGATGTTGATGATGCGGCCCCATTTGCGCGCCATCATGGAGTCGACCAAGGCGTCGGCAATTTGGCGTGGGCGGTGAAAATTCAAAGTGAGGGCTTCTTGCCAAGCCTCTTCGCTCACGTGCAGGTCTTTGAAGCTGCGTGAGCCGCCCGCGTTGTTCACCAAAATGTCCACGTGCCCCAGGCCTGCCATGGCCGCCGCGCTGAGCTTTTGCGCTGCATCTTCTGGGTAAAGGTCTGACTCGATCACCACGGGGCGATGCCCGCCAGCCGCTTGAATTTGATCTGCCACTTCTTTCAGTTTGTCAGCACGACGAGCTGAGATAGCCAAGCGCACACCTTCGGCGGCCAAAGCGATCGCGATACCCCGACCGATGCCCACACTGGCGCCAGTGACCAAGGCGGTTTTGCCTCTCAATTGCAAGTCCATGAAGTTGCCTCAGTGGGTTAGGTGAATTTTTCGGTGAATGTGGCGCGTGGCACGCCAGACCGCCCACAACACCAAAGGAATGCTGACCCCGGCGGCCACCTCGGGTTGAATCGGCACGCCGGCGGCTTTCATTGCTTTGGTGCCATACAAAATCAAACTGACCACGTAGTACGAAATAGCTGCAATGGACAAGCTCTCCACCGTGGTTTGCAAACGCAACTGAAGCGCTTGGCCGCGTGTGAGTTTCTCCAAGAGTTGTTGGTTTTGCCCTTCAGTGGCAATGTCCACTCGGGTGCGCAAGAGCGCGCTGGTGCGCGTGATGCGCTCAGACAAAGAAGCCAAGCGCTGCGCCGTGGCCGAGACCGTGCCGATAGCGGGCGACAAACGCCTTTGCATGAATTCACCAATGGTGGGCGTGCCCGCAATGGCGCGCTCGTGCAACTGCGCAATGCGTTGGCTCACAATGGCGTCGTACGCGCGCGTCGCACTGAAGCGGTACATGTGCTGCGCGGTGGCGCGTTCAATGCGTGCGGCCAAAGAGATCAAGGTGTCAAGCAAACTTTGATCGGACGTTGATTTGTTTTCCAAACTGGCCGTGATGCTGGCCAACGCATCTTCGGCGTGCGCCAGCATGGGCCCCAACTCTTTGGCCACGGGCAAACCGCGCAGCGCCATCAAGCGGTAGGTTTCAATTTCAAGCAAACGCTGTGAGATCCGCCCGGCCCGCGCAGGAGAGGTATCTGGCGGCGCAATGACCAACATTCTTTCAAACCCGTCGTCTCCCAATTTGAAATTGGTGACCACCCACGAGTGCGCCTGGCCTTGCAGGTTGTTGCCCATTTGCGACTGCACCAATGCGCCAAGGCCAAACCAGTCTTGGGCTTGCGCCAGCAAGGCATCCTGCGCATTCAGATCGCCATGGACCATGGCCACATGAATGGCGGCAAAGGTTCTTCCGGGCAAACCAGCCAGCCACTTGGCAGGCAATACCGAATGCGGCATCAAGCTGGGTGCTTTGGCGCCCAAGCCTGCGACTTCGGGCAAGCTTTGCACAATGGAGTAGCGCGTGAACTCGGTGTGCCGCTCCCATTTGACGGTGAAGCTGTCGCAGTGCAAACGCAAAAAATTGCGCGTCATCTCAGGCATTTGCAAATCAGCCTGGCCTGGCAGTTTTTTCAACTGCTGCCACTCCTCCTCGCGCGAGACGTCTTCGTTTAAAACAGCCAGGTACAAAACCCAAGCGGGCAAGCGCACATCGGCTGAAGGGCGGGCGTGCACTTCGTTGTGCAAGTCTTGCCGCAGGGCATCGTCTGCTGGCAAGAAGCTGCTGGAGGAGGTCTGAGAACTGGCCGTTGGCATGATGGCGCTATTGTGCCAGTCATGCACAGGCCCGGCCAGCACTCAGCGCAGTTGTGCAGCCTTTGAACGCCCGGCAATCTTGCGCGACCTTAAGCCGCAGCGCCTTCAACTTTCTCAGGCACACCAGCTTTGCGCAAAAACCAAGCCATGGGGCACATGTTGGTAAAACCAAATTGAAACAGGTTGACCCCCACAAATGCCGTGAATGCCAAGGCCCACGAACTGACAAACAAGGGGCTGCCTTCAACGCCCAAGGCCAAAGACAGAACAATGAACAAGCCCGCGATCACGCGGATATAACGCTCAACAGTCATCACAACTCCTTGAAATTAAACACGGCTGTATCGCTTTTGAAAAAGCGCGAAGTACAGCACCGGAATCACCACCAGCGTGAGCAAGGTAGAGACCAAGATGCCGAAGATCAATGACACAGCAAGGCCATTGAAAATAGGGTCGTCCAAGATAAAGAAGGCGCCAATCATGGCCGCCAGCCCAGTCAAGGCAATGGGTTGCGCACGCACGGCAGCAGACTGCACCACAGCGTCTTTGAAAGCCATGCCAAGTGCGACTTGCAGTTCAATGAAGTCCACCAACAAAATTGAATTGCGCACAATGATGCCGGCCAAAGCAATCATGCCAATCATGCTGGTGGCGGTGAACTGGGCGTGCATCAAAGCGTGCCCAGGCATGACCCCAATCAGGGTCAAAGGAATCGGCGCCATGATCACCAAAGGCGTGAGGTAACTCTTGAATTGCGCCACCACCAACAGGTAAATCAAGATCAAGCCAACAGCGTAAGCCGTGCCCATGTCGCGGAAAGTTTCGTAGGTGATTTGCGATTCACCGTCCCACTTCAGTGCGTATTCACGGTAGGCATCCGGGGGCTGAGCAATCCAATATTCACCCAAGGCGCCTTGCCCAGGCAACGCTGCTTGAGCCAAGCGCGAGCGAATGTCAAACAGGCCGTACAAGGGCGAGTCTTGCGAGCCTGCAATGTCGCCCATCACGTACGTCAAGGGCATCAAATCTTTGGTGAACAAGGGTTTTTGAATCACCCCCGTTTTAACTTCAACCAATTCAGACAATGGCACCAAACGGCCATTGGCTGTGCGCATGGACAGTGCCAAGACGTCGTTCAAACCAATTTGCGACTGCAGTGGCAATTGCAAACGCACAGGCACCGGTATTTTGCTGATGCCGTCGTGCAGATACGTGGCGTCGGCGCCCGACAATGCGCCTTGCACCGTTTGCGAAATGGCGGCAACAGAAATGCCCAAACTTTCAGCGCGCTGTCGGCGCACCTGCAACCATTGGCGCGGTGCGTCTTCTTTCAAACTGCTGTCCACACCCACAATGCCCGGTGTTTGCTCAAAGGCTTGAACCACGCGCTGCGCCAATTGCTGACGACCAGCTTCATCGGGGCCATAGACCTCGGCCACCAAAGGGCTCATGACGGGCGGGCCAGGCGGCACTTCGACCACCTTGACTTTGGCGCCATGGGCTTTGGCAATTTTTTCTAATTCAGGCCGCAGGCGCTGCGCAATGGCGTGACTTTTTTCTGCGCGGTGTTTTTTGTCGACCAAGTTCACTTGCAAATCGCCTTGCTCCGCATCTGCGCGCAAATAATATTGCCGCACCAAACCATTGAAGGTGATGGGGCTGGCAGTGCCGGCGTAGGCTTGCAAGTCCAGCACCTCATTTTGTTGGGCCAAAAATGCGCCCATCTCTTGCAAAGCGGCGGCGGTGTTTTCCACGGGCGTGCCAGCGGGCATGTCCACCACCACTTGAAATTCGCTCTTGTTGTCAAAGGGCAGCATTTTTAAAACCACCCACTGAACGCCTGCCAAACCGACCGAGAGCATCAAGGCCAGCAAAATGCCCAAGAGCAAACCCCAGCGCCGCCGTGCGCTGTTCAAAAAAGGCGTGAGCAACCGTGTGAACAAAGCCGGCAATCGCGCAGCCCAGCTTGGTTTGTTGTTGGCATGCTTGCCTTGTGCCCCACTTTCATGGCCTGCGCCGTGGCTGCCGTGCGGCTTCATCCACTTCAATGCCAGCCAAGGCGTCACGGTGAAAGCGATCAACAAAGACAAAGCCATACCCAAACTTGAGTTGATGGGGATCGGGCTCATGTAAGGGCCCATCAAACCCGATACAAAGGCCATGGGCAGCAAGGCGGCAATCACCGTGAGGGTGGCCAAAATGGTGGGGCCGCCCACTTCATCCACAGCCAGGGGAATGATGTCGCGCAACGATTGATCGGGCTTGAGTTGCTGGTGCCGATGGATGTTCTCCACCACCACGATGGCGTCGTCCACCAAAATGCCAATGGAGAAAATCAAGGCAAACAAACTCACGCGGTTCAATGTAAAGCCCCAAGCCCAACTGGCAAACAAGGTGGCGGTCAAGGTCAAGATCACTGCGCCTCCGACGATCACGGCTTCGCGTTTGCCCAAGGCCAAGCCCACCAGCAAGATCACTGAGGCGGTGGCAAAGGCCAGTTTTTGAATCAACTTGTTGGCTTTCTCAGCAGCCGTTTGACCATAGTCGCGCGTGATGGTGGCTTGCATGCCAGCAGGAATCACGGTGTTTCGCAAAATCTCAATGCGCGCGCGAACAGCACTGGCCACATCGACTGCGTTCTCACCCGATTTTTTGGTCACCGTCAGGGTGACGGCTGGGTAGACTTGACCCGCCCCATTTTCTTGCAGTGACACACCCGGCGTGTACCAAACATAGCGCTGTGCTTGCTGCGCGCCCGCTTCAATGCTGGCAACTTCGCGCAAGTACACCGGTTTGCCCGCATGCACACCGACCACCACATCGGACAAGGTTTGCGCTGATTCAAAAAACTCACCCGTTTCAATGCTGATGCGCTGGCCTGATGGGTTTTGTGCATTCATCACAAAGCCGGTTGGCCCGCCCGCATTGGCACTGGCCAAGACGGCTTTCAAACTGAGCAAATCAATGCCGCGCTCGCGCATGCGTGTGGGGTCCAACGCAATTTGCACGGCACGGCCTGGCCCGCCGATGGTTTGCACTTCGCGCGTGCCTTTGACTTGCTTGAGCTCCATCTCCAAACTGCGGGCCACGCCTTCGAGGTCTTGCGCAGCCTGCGCGTCTTGGCCCCACAAAGTCACGGCCAAGACCGGCACATCGTCAATGCCCTTAGGTTTGACGATGGGTGTCAATGTTCCCAAGTCTCGCGGCAACCAGTCTTGGTTGGCGTTGAGCACGTCGTACAAACGCACCAAGGCTTCGGTGCGCGCAACGCCCACTTTGAATTGAACCGTCATGATGGCCATGCCAGGGCGCGCCACCGAATAGGTGTGCTCGATGCCCGCAATTTGACTGAGCACTTGCTCAGCCGGGCGGGCCACCATGTTCTGCACATCCACGCTGCTGGCCCCGGGAAACGGAATCAAGACGTTGGCCATGGTCACGTTGATCTGCGGCTCTTCCTCGCGCGGCGTGACAAGCACAGCAAACAAACCCATGAGCAAGGCCACGATGGCCAGCAAAGGCGTTAAGGCGTTGCTCTGAAAATTCGCTGCCAAGCGCCCTGCTATGCCCATCTTGGGCTTTGCATTTTTCTCGCTCAATGCGACTGGCTCATGGGGCTGCATGTGCGCCTCTCAGTCCAGCTTGCACCGCGTCTTGTGCGACACGATCGCCAGCTTTCAAGCCTGCCCACACTTCTACGCCGGCCGCGCCATGGTCTGCGCCCAAGCGCACAGGCTTCATGACAAAGGCGTTGCCCTGCGCCACATAGACGGCTGTGATTTCACCGCGGCGAAGCACCGATTTGGCCGGCACCATCAAGCGCGCTTGACTGGCACCTGGCCAGCGCACGCGTGTTTGTTGGCCTGGCGCCCAACTTGCGGCAGGCCCGTTGCGCGGCAAATCCAACCTGACCGTGACGGTTTGGCTCACAGGGTCGGTGGCTGGCAAGATTTGCATGCCTGCGGGTTGGATCCACTCTTGCCCCGCCTGAATTTGAATAGCTTGCGCTTTGGGTGAGGGCGCGCCTTTGGAGGCTGGCCACTGCAAGACCACGCGCAGGGGCTGCGGCGCATAAATTGTCAGCAACGGTTTTCCGGGTACGGCCAGGTCACCGACTTGCACCATGGTTTCTAACACCCAAGCGTCATACGGGGCCGTGATCTTGGTGAATGACTGCGCCAAACTCGCTTGCTGCGTACCGGCCCCAGCGCTGTCGCGCCCTGCCTTGGCGGCTTTGAACTGCGCCTCAGACAGGTCCAAGGCAGCCGAGCTGACAAAACCTTGCGCGCGCAAGTCTTGTGTGCGCTTCAAAGCCAATTGAAGTTGTTTGAATTCAGCATCGCTTTGCGCCAACTGCGCTTGGCTGCGCTGCAAGCCTGTTTGCGTTTCGCGGTCGTCCACGCTGGCCAGCAATTGCCCGGCTCTGACGCGGTCACCCGCTTTGACCCACAAACTCAGCACACGGCCCGTGGCCTGAGCCGACAAGGTACTTTGTTGCACCGCTTCGACCGTTGCCTCGATTTCTGTGAATGAACTCATGGCCTGGGAACCCACGGTCCACACGGTCACTGCGGGGCCTGCGGCGTCTGCGGCCTTGCTGCTTGTGGCGGTTTCTGCCGCCGGCGCCAGCCATGCAAGCCCTGCCACCACAGCGCCCACCAGCACGTTGCGCGCGCCTTTGCCCGTCAAGCGCAACAAAGGCTTTGGATCAGCTACGGAAAAAAATGCGATTTTCATGTGAACTCCGTGATTTCCCCGATTGTACATAAATACTCCACGGGGTATATTTGAGCCACAAAAAACGTAACTCTGAATGCGGTTATCGGTGACTTATGGGAGTTTGTCTGTGCGGGGGCACAAACAAAGCGCAATCAGTTCTGTGCGTTGGAACTGTGCGGGGGCAGGTCAGTTGCGCTGAAACACGCGGACATAGTCCACCTGCAAACCGACTGGGAAAATAGCGTTGTCCACGGGGCCCCCCAGGTCGCCCCCTATGGCCAGATTCAGGATTACAAACTGGGGTGCATCAAAAGGCCATATTTGCGCCCCGCCTAGCATTTTGGGAAAACGCAAATGCGCAAAATCATCCACCCCAAAGACCACCTCGGTGGGCGTCCAGAGCATTTGGTAGCGGTGAAATTGGTCGCAGGCGTCTGGGACCTTCGCCTGCCCGCCAACGGCTTGCCCTGCGTGGCCCGCGCTCACATGCACGGCGCTGGAGGTTTGCTGGGGCGTATGACCCCTGTGCTCCATGATGTCGAGTTCGCCGTCGCCCGGCCAAGCGCCCTTGCTGCCCAGCAGCCAAATGGCTGGCCATGTGCCCTTGCCGCAGGGCATCTTGGCGCGAACCTCAAAAAAACCATAGGTCCACTGCGCTTGGCCCAGCGTTGTCAAACGGGCTGAAGTGTAGGCCTGACCGCCCCAATCTGCCGCTAAAGCCATGGATTGCTGGCGCGCCACGATGTGCAGCACGCCGCCTTGAACCTGCGCGTTGCCTTGGCCTGGCCCCGAGTAGTACTGCAGCTCGTTGTTGTGCCAACCCAGTTTGTTGCGCTGCGTGTCATGGCCCCATTTGGCAGGGTCGGGTGGGCCGTCAATGCTGAATTCGTCGGCCCAGACAAGTTTGTAGTCAGGGGGCAATTGCAAGTCGCGCGACAAGGCACTCAGACTGACCAAGGCCAAGCAGCACGACAACAGAATGCCAAGGCCCCGCCCGCAGGCCATTTGTGCCAGTACGCGGCAAGAAGGCGCCCTGAAAATGAAAAACTCCTCGTGGCTCAAAACGGGATGTCGTCGTCCATGTCGTCAAATCCACTGGCGGCAGCGGGCTTGCCAGCGGGTTTGGCAGCAGGGGCCGCACCGGCAGCAGCGGGTTTGGGCGCTGCGGGAGGCCGGCGGGCTGCGCCGTCTTCGTCGCCAGCAGGTGCGCCCATGCCTTCACGCCCGCCAAGCAATTGCATTTCAGTGGCGATGATGTCGACAGTGTTTTTCTCGACCCCGGCTTGGTCTGTGTATTTGCCGTATTTCAGGCGGCCTTCGATATAAACGGGGCGCCCTTTTTTGATGTATTCGCCCGCGATTTCTGCCAAGCGATCATAAAAAGTAACGCGGTGCCACTGGGTGTCTTCCACGGTTTCGCCAGAGGTGCGGTCTTTGCGCCTGCTGGTGGTGGCAATGCTCACATTGGCCACAGCTTGGCCCGAAGGCAAGTAACGGATTTCGGGGTCACGGCCGCAATTGCCGATGAGGATGACTTTGTTGACAGATGCCATGGTTTTTTCCTTGAATGAATGCTTGCAATTATGCGGCTGGATGGGCCTGCGCATCAATGGGTTTCATGGGCCATGCAAGCAAAAGCCACCCGATCGTGGCCAAGCCGCAGACCCAAAATAAACCCTGCGCGCCACTGGTTTTCATGAGCCAGCCGCCCACGGCGCCACCCGCAAAAAACCCCAGTGATTGCAAGGTGTTGTAAAAACCCATGGCCGTGCCGCGTGCATGGGCAGGCGCGGCCCGCGAGGCAATGCTCGGCTGACAGGCCTCGAGCACGTTGGAGCCACAAAAAAACACAAACAAGGCCAAGCCCAAAACCCAGATGTTGGGATGATTCGGTGCCAGCCAGCCCAGCACCAGCATGACACAGGCAATCGTGCTCACAGCGCCTAAAAACACAGCGCGCAGGTAGCCCTTGCGCTCCAGCGGAAACAAAGTCATGCCCATGACGCCAAAAGAGGCAAAAACGGCGGGCAAATAAACCCACCAATGCTGCTCTTTGGGCAATCCCGCTTGCACCAACATGCCCGGCACGGCCACCCACATGGCCAGCAAAACTGCATGCAAAACGAATACGCCCAAGTTGTTGCGCAGCGAAGGTCCGTGGCGCAGCACCTCGGCCAGTCGCCCCTTTGGCGCAAGCCTGTGCTGCACGGGCTCAGCAGGCACCCACCAAAGCACCACCCCCACCCCGAGCAAGGCCATCACACCGGTGGCAACGAAGAGCCCCGACAAGCCCACCGCATCGGCCAAGGCCGGCGCCAGCACCAAGGAAAGCGCAAACATCAAGCCAATGCTGGCACCCACCAAAGCCATGGCCTTGGTGCGTACGGCATCACGAGTTTGGTCAGCCAACAAGGCTGTGACCACGGCCGAGACGGCGCCAGCGCCTTGCAAAGAGCGCCCCGCCATCAAGCCCATCAAGGTCTGGGCAGAGGCGGCAAAGAAGCTGCCTGCTGCAAACACCAACAGGCCAAACACAATCACGCGCTTGCGGCCCAAGCGGTCAGAGGCCGCGCCAAAAACCAACTGCAAAGCGCCTTGCGTCAATCCATAAATGCCCATGGCCAAGCCGACCATGCCCGCATCGTCGCCGCCTGGGTATTTTTGAGCTTCCAGCGCAAACACGGGCAAAACCAAAAAAAGCCCGAGCATGCGCAAAGCGTAAATGCTGGCCAAGGAGAAGCTGGCGCGGCGCTCCAAGGGCGTCATGGCGTTGGCCATCGAGGCACTGGGTGCTTGCACCAAGGCGGCTGCGTCAAGTTCAGGGGTATCAGGGAATTGGGGGGTCATAAAAAACAAATGCGAGGGTGGAATTGTCTCTCATTGGCGCACTGAAAACTGCGCCCACTGTTTTGAGCCAAAGAATTGGGCCAAGGCCTTGCATGTCCAAAAGGGCCGCCCCCTAAATTGGGGGTCGTTTAGCTCGTTATTCGTCACCTGGTTGAGTTGCAACCACCCCCGCCGCCTCCAGCGCAGCAATCTCGGTGCTGGAGTAACCCAAACCCGAGAGCACCGCCGCGGTGTCCTGCCCAAGCAGCGGCGCTGGCAGGCGAACACTGGCAGGCGATGCGGCAAAGCGCACTGCTGGGCGCACGTAGCGCACCGCACCTTCGCTGGGGTGCGCCATGTCCTGGAACAGGCCAACAGCTTTGATATGCGGATGATCAGGCAGCTCGTCCAGCGCGTAGACGGGTGTCGCCGGCAGGTCGAGCTCGTCGCAGATCCCCATCCACTGCGCGGTGGTGCGTTTGGGGCCTTCGCCATGCAGCTCGGCATAGAGCTTTTGCACAAGGGCGTTGACCTTGTGCCGGTTGCTCAGGTCGTAGCGCACCAGCACGTCGTCACGCCCAATGCTGCGAAACAGGCTGGTCCATTGCTCGGGGCTGTACGGAAGGATGGCGGCATAGCCGTCAGCAGTAGGCAGCGGGCGGCGACCGCCGATGATGCGGGCGTAGCCTGCGCCGCCCAGCGCCGGCTCGAAGGTGAGCCCGGCCAGATGCTCAGCCAGGTTGAATGCCACCAGGGTCTCGAACATCGGCACTTCGACCTGCTGGCCTTCGCCCGTTCGCTCGCGGTGCAGCAGTGCCGCTAGCAAAGCATTCACCAGCGACAGGCCTGCGGTCTTGTCGGCAATCAGCGCCGGCACATAGGCGGGTGTGCCCTGTTCGTTGCGCCCCAGACTGGCCAGGCCGCTGGCCGCCTGGATGATGTCGTCATAGCTGGGCCGTGCGCGGTATGGGCCGTCTTGCCCGTAGCCCGTGGCAGCGCAGTACACCACGCGTGGATTAACGGCGCGCACCGCCTCGTAACCCAAACCCAGTCGCTCGACGGCAGCCACGCGCATGTTGTGCACCACCACATCCACGCCCGCGGCCAGTTCGAGGAACAGCTTGCGCCCCTCAGGCTTCTTCAGGTCCAACGCGACCGAGCGCTTGTTACGATTGATGGAGAGGAAAATGGAGCTCATGCCCGCATGGCGCGACACGCCATTGGCTCGGACAAGGTCACCGTCCAGCGCCTCCACCTTGATCACTTCGGCGCCGTAGTCACCCAGAATCTGCGTGGCATAGGGGCCAAGAACCACGGTGGTGAGGTCCAAGATACGAAATCCGTGCAGCGGTCCGTTGGCGGGTTGGTTTGACATGCGGAATCGTGAATAGGTTGTACTGTATTTTCGACGCGGCCGGTCTCAAGGGCAACGGGGTCTCATGCTAGCGTTTCAGTCCCAGAAGCTCCCGTGCGATGACCCACCGGTGGATCTCGTTCGGGCCCTCGTACACGCGCCCCAGCCGTGCCAGATTGGCCATGGCCTGCAGTGGCAGTTCCATGCTCATGCCCATGCCACCGAAAAGCTGCATGGCGTTGTCGATCACGTCCCAGGCCATCTCGGTGGCGGCCACCTTGATCATCGAGACCTGCGCGCGCGCTTCGTCGCCGCGGTCGATGCGTGCCGCGGCTTCATAGACCATGAGGCGGCAAGCATGGATGCGTATGGCGGCGTCTGCCACCCAATTCTGAACTGTCTGGCGCTGCGCCAGTGGTGCGCCGAAGGTGTGGCGCTGCGGCGCGTACGCGCACATCATGTCCAGCGCACGCTGCGCGCGGCCTATGTTCCAGGCAGCAATCTGCACGCGCCTGCTGGACAGCCGCGCCTGCATGGGGCCGAATCCTTGCCCTTCCTTGCCCAGCATCTGTGATGCTGGCACGCGCACGTCGTCCAGCCGCAGTTCGTAGGTGGATGCGCCACCGATCATCGGGATTCGCCGCTCCACCACAAAGCCCGATGCGCCCTTGTCGACGATGAAAGCGGAAATGCCGCCTTTCACGCCTTTGGATTTATCGGTGACCGCCATCACGATGGTCCAGTCCGCCTTGTCGGCACGGCTGATCCAGATCTTGCGGCCGTTGATCACCCAGTGCTCACCGTCGCGCTGGGCACGCGTGATGAGTGCGGCCGGGTCGGCGCCTGCGCCAGGCTCGGAAATGGCAATGGCCGACTGCGTCTCACCGCGTGCGTACGGGCCCAGGTATTTGGCGCGCTGCAAATCGTCGGCAGCGCGCAGCAGCATGATCAGGTTGGGCGAGTCGGGGGCAAGTTCGTACGGCATGATGGTCTTGCCGAACTCCTCATTGACGCCCACCATGGCAGTCACGGGCAGGTCGCTGCCGCCCATCTCCTGCGGTGCGTCCAAGCCCCACAGGCCGAGTTCCTTAGAAAGCTTGTCTAGCCGCACGCGATCGTCATCCAGCAGCGTGAGCTGCCCGGTATTGGCCTCGCGGGCGAGCGCGGCGGTCTCGAGGGGGACCAGATGCTCCTGCACGAAGCGGGCAACCAAGTCCTTGAGCATGCGGTGCTCTTCATCAAGTTCGAAGTTCATGGCATGTGTCCCTTTTTCAGGTGCTTTAGCTTCCGTTGAAGACGGGAATGCGCCGCGCTGCGGCCGCAGCAACCCCTTCCAGAAAGTCCTGCGACGCAAACTGTGGCTGCTGGATCTCCCACTCGCGTGCATTGGCGGCCTGCACCGCATCGGCCAGCCCCAGGCGCAGGGTAGCGCGTGTAGATTGAACGGCCAGCGGCGCTGATTGCGCAATCTCGAGCGCCATCGCTTGAGCACGAACGAGCACTTCGTCATCTGGCACCAATTCGTCGGCAAGCCCGAGTTCTAGCATCCGCTCGCCGCCGATGCGTTCGCCGGTGTAGAACAAACGTGCAGCCACCTGGGGACCAACCAGCCGCGGCAGCGTGCAACTCATGCCGAAGCCGGGATGAAAACCCAGCCGGTTGAACGGCACGCTGAAGCGGGTGGCAGGGCAGGCGATGCGAAAGTCGGCCACCAGCGCCAGGCCGGCGCCGGCGCCAATGGCCGGCCCTTGCACGGCTGCCACGATGGGCTTGCGCGTGCGGAACAGGCGCATACCCTGACCGTACAGCGAGGGCGTGTCGAACATCGCGCCGCCGCCGCGTTTGGCACTGAAGTCGGCGCCGGCGCAAAAGGACTTGCCCTGCGAGCCCAGCACCACGGCGCGGCAGTTGTCGTCGGCATCCAGCGCGTCCAGCGCATCGGCCAGAGCTGTCATGGAGGCAACATCGACAAAGTTGTGCGGTGCGCGGCAAAGCAACACCGTAGCGACATGGCCGTAGGTAGATACAAGGACTGGCGATGTGGCTGTCATGGCATGGAAGGGCTAGCCTTCTACGATGGCCAGGCGCAGCAATGCCGCGCCCAGCGACTTACCGGTCTGGTCCAGCCGCAGCGTCTGTGTGGCACCGCCGCCCAGGGCCTGACGCATCACGACCACCACGGCCTGGATGTTGTCCATCGGGTAACACTCCACGTCGCCCTTGATCCAACTGCCGTACAGCGCACGCACGCGCTCGGGCGACACGCTGCGCAACAGCGCGGCATAGTCTTGCGGCGTCCGGGCGATGAGGCCGGCGGTACAAACGTCGCCCTTGTCGCCGGAGCGGATGTAGGCGATCTCGGAAAGATTGCGTGCCATGCTCACACCTCCCACATCGACACGGTTTGCTGGACGTAGCTCGCGGGGATCAGCGTGGGCCACAACGACACGACAGGCCGCGGTTTGATGGGCGTGCCGAAAGAGGTACCGCCCGGCCCCATGATCCACAGGTTGGCCGCCGCGCGGCGCACCTTCTCGGCCTCAGCTGCCGTGCGGGTGCGCACCGCGCAGCGCAGGCCCAGCTCAGGCAGCTGGTTGGCAAAGCCGGGGCCAATCTTCGGCGCTGCGTCACCGTGCAACATGTTCAGGCCGATCACGTCGAAGTGGACGGCGTCGGCCTTGAGCTCCAAGCGCTCGAAGCGCTCGAGCATGGTCTGCTTGGCCTTCATCACGCGGTCATAAGCGTTGGGCCAGGGGAAAAAGGCCATGGACTCGCCGATCCAACCGTCCTTGAGCCCCACGACGAGTTTCAGCATCTCGGGCACACCCTTGCCACGCATGCCGGACACGCGCACGCGGTCGGCGCCAAGGTCTTCTAAGCGCAGCGTAGTGAAGTCGGCGATGCCATCTGGCATCAGATAGGAGCGCGGGTCGGCGATCTCATAGACCATGTGCTCCTTGATGGTGTGGCTGTCCACCTTGCCGCCGCTGCCGGGCGTCTTGGTGATCACGGCGCTGCCGTCACTTTGCATCTCTATGATGGGAAAGCCCACGCGGCCCATGTGCTGCATCTGGGCAAAGCGCGAGGACATGCCGCCAGTGCAGGCGGACGCACATTCAACGATGTGGCCCAGCGCCACTGCGGCGGCAATGCGGTCGGCATGCGCGGTGTCTCGCTTCCAACCGAACTCGTGCACGGCCGGGCCCACGTAGACTGCATTGTCGGAGACTCGGCCAGCGATGACGACGTTGGCGCCTTGCTCCAGCGCCTGCACGATGCCGGTCGAATCTGTATAGACGTTGGCGCAGACGATGTCGCTTGCGCGCTCGGCCAGATTGGTGGCACCGGTGTCCATGTGGGCAAGCGGCAGACCGAATTGGAACAGCTCGTCCATGCGGCCAAGGAAGTCGTCTCCTTCCACGGCGGCGATCTTCAAGCCCTTGAGGCCCAGTGCCTTGGCATCGGCGGCAATCTGCCTGGCCGCTGCCGCCACATTGACACCGCCGCCGTTAGAGACCAGGCGTGTACCTTTTTCATATGCCAGGGGCATCATGGTCTTCATGTAGGCCACGGCATCGGCCACGTAGCCGGCGTTCGGATCCTTGGTCTTTTGGCGCTGCAAAAGCGCCATGGTGAGCTCGGCCAGGAAGTCAAAACACAGGTAGTCCAGTTGCTCTTTCTTGAGCAACTCCATGGCAGGGTCCATCGCGTCGCCCCAGAAGCCGGAGCCCGCGCCAAGGCGCAAGGTGGATTTCAATGGTGTGGCCATGCTGTCTTTACTCGGGCTGGATGCCTGCGTTTCTGACCAAGCGCTGCCACTTCTCGAGCTCGGACTTCTGGAATGCAGCGAGTTCAGCGCCCGTGCCGGGAATCGGTTTCCAGGCGTTGGCACCGAAAAACTTGTCGGCATCCGATGTGCGCATGATGTCTCCAATCATCTTGCTGAGCTTGTCGGCCACGTCGGGCGGCGTGCCCTTGGGCGCGAAGGCGGCCAGCCATCCGGTGACCTCATAGTTGCGCACGCCTTGCTCGGCGATGGTGGGTATTTCTTCATAGCCTGGCATGCGGCTGCGGGTGGAAACCCCCAGCGCCTTGAGCTTGCCAGCGCGCACTTGTGGCATGACGGCCGGCGCGTCGCCGAACACCATATCAATTTGGCCGCCCATCAAGTCAGTGATGGCCATGGGCAGGGCCTTGTAGGGCACGTGCACGATGTCCACGCCGGCCAGGTCCTTGAAGACTTCACCTCCGCCGCGCGAAGAGGAGTTGCCACTGCCGAAGGTGTACTTGCCAGGGCTCTTTTTGAGCAGTGCGACCAGCTCCGCCACGTTGTTGGCGGGCATGTTGGGTGACACGGTCAGCACTACGCCGCCAATGGTCACGCCAGTCAGCGGAACGAAGTCGGCAACCGGGTCATAGGGCAGCTTCTTGAACAGCGCGCTGTTGGCCGCATGCGTGGTGTTGGTGCCAATGACAATGGTGTAGCCATCCGCCGGTTGCTGCAGCAGGTACTGCAGCGCGATGAAGCCGTTGGCGCCCGCCCTGTTGTCCACGATGATGGGCAATTTGGTTTGCTCGGTGATGTGCTGACTGATGTAACGGGCCGCCTGATCGGTGGTGGTACCAGCCGCAAACGGGACAACGATGCGGATCGGTTTGTTAGGAAAGCCGGCCGCTGTCTGCGCCAGCGTGCTACCAACAGCCGCTGTCAGCAGCATGCCGCCGAGGACCAGATTTTTGAAGATGGCGTGCAGTTTCATGATGGATCTCCTGGGGGTGGGTTTCAAGGCTGAAAAAAATAAACAAAGGAGTTTGCGTGGTCAATGGCTCCGGCCCTTGACCATGCGCAAGGGGTTGTAGGTGGCGACCACCTCGGCGCGCTGGTTGACCACACGGTTGGCGGTGCGCATGAGGCCGCGGCCAGGTTTGCTGGTAGCGCGTGTCTCGACCACCTCGGCCTGCACATGGATGGTATCGCCAGCCACAGTGGGGCGCAGGATGCGCAGGTCGCATTCCAAAAACGCCATGCCGGTGCGCTGCATGGTGGACTGCATCAGCAGCCCCTCCGACATGCAGAAAACGAGGGAGCCCGGCACGGGGCGCGCACCGATCTTCGACTCGGCCTTGATGTACTCGAGGTTGGTGAACATCTCCTCCACCATGCCAGTCACGCCAACGAACATCGTGATGTCGGCCTCGGTGATGGTACGCGCCAGTGTGCGAAAGCGCTGGCCAATTGTCACATCGTCCCAGTGCAAACCAAGGCCCATGACCGGCGTGTCGGCCCAGCCTGAGTCTTTGTCCTGCGTGTCGTTGTCTTGGCTCATGGTGCCTCCTTGATTGTGCCTTGCGCTGCCCACTGGCGCAGCATGTCGTCGTCTGCTCCAAGCACGCGCTGCAAAACGGCGCGGGTGTGCTGGCCCAGCGCCGGCGGACCTTCGCCGTAACGAATCGGCGTGCTGGAAAAATGGATCGGGTTGGCCACCGATGGAACGCTGCCGCTGGTCTGGTGCGGCAGCGCCAGTCGCATGCCACGCGCCTGCACCTGCGGGTCGGCAAACACGCGGTCGATGGTGTTGATCGGGCCGCAAGGCACCCCCACCGCTTCCATGGCCGACACCCATGCATCAATGGTTCGGGTGGCGGTGATGGTCTCCAGCAGCGGCACCAGCAGGTCGCGGTGGGCCACGCGCAAGGGGATGGTTGCAAAGCGCGGGTCATCTGCAATGTCGGGACGGCCCATCGCCTGGGCCATCTTGCGGAACTGTGCGTCGTTTCCCACGGCCAGGATCAGATGCCCGTCCGAGGCTGGAAAGGCGCCGTAGGGAACGATGTTCATGTGGCCCTTGCCCAAGCGGCTCGGCGCTTGGTCTGTGGTGAGGTAGTTCATGGCCTGGTTGGCCAGTGTGGCGACCTGCACGTCAAGCATGCCGATGTCGATCTGCTGGCCTTTGCCGCCCGTATCGCGGTGACGCAATGCCGCCAGGATGGCGACTGACGCATACATGCCCGACAGTATGTCCGCCAGCGCAACGCCAGCACGTTGTGGCCCGCCGCCGGGCGTGCCATCTGGTTCACCGGTCACGCTCATCAGGCCGCCCATGCCCTGGATGAGGTAGTCGTAACCAGCGCGCTGGCGGTAAGGGCCGGTCTGACCAAATCCGGTGATGGAGCAGTAGATGAGTTGAGGCAACTCAGCATGCAGACTCTCATAGTCCAGCCCATATTTGGCCAGCCCACCGACCTTGTAGTTCTCCACCAGCACATCGCATTGGGCGGCCAGCGCACGCACCAGCTTTTGGCCCTGGGGTGTTGCAATGTCGATGGCCACCGACTGCTTGCCGCGGTTGGCAGACAGGAAGTAGGCGGCGTCGGTGTTGTCACCCGTGATGGCATTGCGTATGAAGGGAGGGCCCATTTTGCGCGTGTCGTCACCGCCATCGGGGTTCTCGATCTTGATGACTTCAGCCCCCAGGTCGGCGAGGTTTTGAGTGGCCCAGGGTCCAGCCAGAATGCGCGAGAGGTCAAGCACGCGCACACCTGCCAGAGGCGTTGCCGTGGTTGTGGCTTGAGGTGCACCCATCAAATGCTCATGGCCTTGGCGATCAAAGTGCGCTGGATCTGCGAAGTGCCGCCGCCTATGGTCGATTGCATGCCCTCGCGGAAGTAGCGCTCCATGTCGGACTCAGGCAACATGCTGTGGCCGCCTAGGATCTGCATGCCGTTTCGCGTGACGGTCTGCAGCGTCTCCGACGCCATCAGCTTGGCCATGCTAACCTCGCGCTGGCATGGAATACCGCGCGAAGCCATGTCAGCCGCGCGGTAGACCATCAGGCGGGCCGCGTCGACCGCGGTCTGCATGTCGGCCAGCATGTGGCGGATAACCTGGAACTCATAGATTCGTTTGTCGAACTGGATACGCTCATGCGAGTACTTCAGCGCATCGGTGACAGCCTGCTGTGCATTGCCCACATAGGCAGCAGACACCGCGATGCGTTCGAGCTCTAGATGGTCGGTGATGATTTTCCAGCCGTCGCCCGGTTCGCCCAGGATGTTGGCGGTCGGTACGACGGCGCCGTCGGCAAAAATTTCTGTTGTGCCGGTGGCGCGGCGCGCCATGGTCGGCAGCCGCCGGATGTCCAGGCCTGGCGTGTCATTGGGCACCAGCAGCACCGAGAGTCCCTTGTGCTTAGCGGCCTGCTTGTCGGTGCGCACCAGCATCGCGATGGTGGTGTTTGTGGCTGCCGCGCCGGAGCACCAGAGCTTTTGCCCCGTGATGGCCCAGCCGCCCTCACAGGCCTGTGCGCGTGTGCGCGTGTTGGCCGCGTCCGAGCCAGCAGAGGGCTCAGAGATGGAGATGGAGAATCGGATGTCGCCGCGCATGAACGCGGGCAGGAAGCGCTCCTGCTGCTCCTTGGTGCCGAACTTGACGATGTTCATCGCGGTGAATGTGGACACCATGAAGGCGGTGGCAAAGTCAAAGCCGTAGCGCGCCAGGCCCTCGCACATCAGCGCGTAGTCGAAGATATTTCCACCATCACCGCCCTGCCCCTCCGGAATTAGAAGGCGCAGCCAACCCATCTTGGCCACCTTGTCATAGGCCTCATAGGGATAGGTGCGGTCCATGTCGCACTGGCGCACATACTCGCACGTAACTTCTTCCAGCATCACACGCTCGACGGTGTCGCGCCAGAACTGCTGCTCTTCGGTCAGGAAATTCATCTGGGCCTTTTGAGTGATGTTGTACGGGGTCTCAGTCGGCTAGCAAGCGCTCTCGGCGGATCAGCAGGCTGAACTCGCAGCTCAGCACCTTCTCACTGCGCTGATTGACAGCCCACAACTGTGCCGTGACCACGCCGTGCTTGTCGCCCTTGTCGCGCATGGCGATGATTTCGCTCTCTGCATTCAGTGTGTCTCCAATGAATGTGGGCTTGAGAAAGCGCAGCTTGTCGACACCATAAAAGGCCTCAACCACGGCGGAATCAAAGCCGAACAAGGCATTGGCGATCACGAAGACAAGGCCGCCCTGGACGACGCGCTGACCATACAGGGACTTCTTGGCGAACTCGGTATTGGCGTGGATCTCCAGCCAGTTGCCGGTCAGGCCGCAGAAGTTGACGACGTCGGTCTCGGTGATGGTGCGTCCGCGCGAGCGCGACTTCTGGCCGATGGCGAGTTCGCCGTAGGGGAGGTTCATCATGGCTTGGTCAATTTGTAATTCAAAGGACAGACGGTGGGTCAGCGGCCGACCCAGACGGGGGCGCGCTTTTCAGCGAAGGCGCGCGGGCCTTCGCGCGCGTCTTCGCTGGCATAGACGATGCGGTGCTGCGCCTTAGAGATGGCATAGCCTGCATTGGCACCAAAGTCGCTGCTGGCCAGCAGGCCTGCCTTGCCAGCTTTCACGGACAAAGGGGCATTGCGGGCAATCACCTGAGCCATCGCCTGGGCCTTTGCGCGCACGGCCTCGGGCGTGAGCTCGACGGCGTTGATGAAGCCCAGCGCATGAAATCGCTCCACCGGCATCATCTCGGCCGTGGTGACCAGCTCCATCATCACTGCCTGGGGCAACATGGCCACCATGGGCGCAGCCCAGGGGGTGCCGCGGCCGACGCGCGCTTCAGTAATGCCGCCCAGCGTGCCGGACAGGCCCACGCGCATGTCGGCGTTGGCTGCGAGCACCATGCCAGCTGCGGTGAAGTGGCCGGTCATCGCCGCGATGATGGGCACGCTCACGCGGCGCATGCGCTCGTAAAAAGGGTCAGCCAGCAGGTCCAAGATGTCCTTGCCGGTGCTCTGGCGCATCTCGGCGGCTTCCTTCAGGTCCATGCCAGCGCAGAATGTGCCGCAGTCTGCGCTGGTCAGCACGACGGCGCGGATCGTGGGGTCCGCGTCAATCGTTTCCCACAAACCATGCAGGCGCGCATTGGCCGCCATGGACAGCGCATTGCGTCGCTCTGGACGGTTGAGGGTGATGGTCGCAACCGGGCCGTGGACGTCGAAGAGCACCTGCTCCGTGGTGCTTGTCTCTCTGGATTCAGTGGCTTGCATAACTGCAGATCATAATTTCAATTTCGTTCTACGGATGCTAATTCCCTTTTGAAATACAATTCTCCGTAGGCAAATATTCCGGCGTGACATCCTACCGGCTCATAATTTCAAAAATTTTAGAAACCTCAGGAAAAGGATTACAGTTGATTTGCTTGAAGAAAACCCACTGCGTGTTTCTTTTCATTATTTATAATTTCGTTTTAATTAAGGCTCGGTAGTGGCTTTCCCTATGTTGCCATCTGAGGCTGGAAATTCAGTGCGCGTTCTGTCCCGTGGCCTCACGCTGATCAAGGTGTTGTGCCCTCGGAACCAGCCCATGACGAATGGCGAACTAGCGCAGGCCACCGGGTTGCCGCGGCCCACGGTCTCGCGCCTCACCGCCACGCTCACGCGGTTGCGTTACCTGGTTTACCTGCCAGATCAGGCCCAGTACTGCCTGGGCGAGGCCGCGCTGGCGCTTGGGTTTGGCGCGCTGTCAGGGCAGGACATCCGGTTGCGCGCACGGGCGCGCATGCAGCGCTTTGCCGACAAGGAAGACCTGCTGGTGGTGCTTGCCACGCGCGACGACTTGGCCATGGTGTGCCACGAAGTTTGCCGCGGACGCGGCGCGCTCACCATTCGCGTGGGTGTGGGCTCTCGGCTGTTGCTGCCACATTCGGCCATGGGGCGAGCGTGGATTGCGTCTTTGCCGGCGCCGGCGCACCGCGCAGTGATGGATGAACTCAAAGACCGCTTCCCGCACGAAAATATGCGCGGCGTCATGGACGAGGCGGCGGCCCAGATTCACTCTCTGGGCTTTTGTGTCACGGTGAGTTCGCTCGAACCCGACGTGAACAGCGTGGCCACATTGGTGGACTATGCGCAGGCACAGGGTCGGTATGTACTGGGGTGCTCCGTGCCCGCGTTTCGCTACCCACCAGAGCGCTGCAGCGAGGAACTTGGACCGCGCCTGTTGCAATTGCGTCACGACATCGAGCTTGATCTGCAACCGGCGGGAGCCCGCTGAGATGCGCCGGCCACGAATTCACACGCTGGAAATTGCTGAGTCTGCCCCTGCAGCAGGTGCCGTCGATTCGCTGCAGCGCGGCCTAGAACTGCTGCGCTGCTTCGGGCCTGACGACGACGCGCTCAGTGTGGCCGAACTGGCGCGACGTCTTGGCCTGTCTAGGCCCACGACAAGCCGCCTGCTTGACACGCTCGAGCAGCATGGCTTCCTGCTGCACTTGCCGGGCACTGACAAATTTGCGCTGCACGCGGCTTGCCTTATCGTCGGTCAGGCCGTACTTGGCAGCTCGCTGCTGGCAAAGGCAGCGCGGCCTTTGCTGCTGCCGTTTGCCGAGCGCTTCACGGTGAACGCAATGATCTGCGTGCAGGAGCGGTCGGACATGCTTGTGCTGGCGCAGGCGACAGCACAAGACGCACCGTCTGGCGCGCTGGGCCCGGGCATGCGTGTGCCGGTGACTGGCACAGCGTTGGGCCATGCTTGGTTATGGACGCAGCCGGTGCAGGTGCAGGCTGACTGGCTGGCGGGCATGCGAAGCCAGTCAGTCGCAGGTGTATCGCAGGCGGCAGGTGTCTACCGGGCGTTCCAGGAGCTGGAAGAGCGGGGCGTGTGCCAGGCACCTGACGTGACCCGACGCGACGTCACTTGCTTTGCTGCCCCTGTCGTGCTGCCGGGCGGCGCCCTGGCCGTTGTGGGCTGCATGCGCGCGGATGTCGGAGGCTTTCAACGTTCACTGCTGGAGCGCAATTGTGCGGGGGCGCTTGTTGAGCTTGCGTCGAGCTTGCGTGATGAAGCAGGGCGCCGTCGGGCCCAGCGGTCAGGTGCGTCCCAGGCCTGAAGCGGGCCTGCCATAGGCCCCAAAAACACGCGTGCACCTAGGCTAAAATACAAGCTGAATTTTTATCGTTCAACTTCCATTTGAGGAACTTATGAAGCAAAGTAATCGTCGCATTTTCATGATGCAAGTGGCCGTAGGTGGCACTGCACTTTTGGCGCAGCAAGCCATGGCCCAAGCCATGGTCAACGAAAAAGATCCACAAGCTGCCGCTTTGGGTTATGCCGCCGACACCACCAAAGTCGACGCCAAAAAATTCCCCAAACATGCGCCCGCTCAAAAGTGCACCAACTGCGCTTTGTTCGCCGGAAAACCCACCGACGCTGCCGGTGCATGCCCCTTGTTCGCAGGCAAGCAAGTCGCTGGCAACGGTTGGTGCACGGCTTACGCCAAGAAAGCATAATAGGCTGCGGTTGAGCGCCGCGCCAAAGAAATTGCGGCGCAGTGTGGTTCGCTCTTTTTGTGCTCTTTGCACAAAAAGAGTGATTACCCTAGCTCTTTGATCAAATTCGGCAATGTTGACCACCGTCAATTGTTTTTATATAGTGTGACGCGAACATGCCCTAGTTCAGTCAACTCGGCATCTGCGCGCCGCACGCGCCCATGTGTCAAGATGCTGGTTTACTTAGAACGTCAGGAGTCGAACGTGATCAATTTCAAGTCCAAGTCTGCCCCAATTTTTTCATTGAGCAAAGCACTGCAACAAACATCGCTGGCTTTGCTGGCCGTTTCGGCGTTTTGCGCCCCAGCCTTGGCCGCCTGGGAGCCGACCAAACCTGTGGAATTCGTTGTGCCCGCGGGCACCGGCGGCGGCGCAGATCAAATGGCGCGCTTGATTCAAGGCATCGTCATCAAATACAAGTTGATGAAAGAGCCACTGATTGTGGTCAACAAGTCTGGTGGCGCAGGCGCGGAAGGCTTTTTGTCGGTCAAAGATGCCAAGGCTGATCCGCACAAGTTGATCGTCACGCTGTCCAATTTATTCACTACCCCCATGGCCACTGGTGTGCCTTTTAACTGGCGCGACATGACCCCCGTCTCCATGATGGCGCTGGACCAATTCATTCTTTGGGTCAACGCCGAAACACCCTACAAATCTGCCAAAGAATATTTAGACGCTGTCAAAGCCGCAGGCCCCAACAAAATGAAAATGGGCGGCACGGGCTCCAAACAAGAAGATCAAATTTTGACGGTGGGCATGGAAAAAGCCACCGGCACCAAGTTCATTTACATCCCCTACAAAGGCGGCGGTGAAGTGGCTGTTCAGTTGGTGGGAAAACACATCGACTCCACCGTGAACAATCCGATTGAAGCGGTGGCCCAGTGGCGCGCTGGTCAACTGCGCGCTTTGTGCGTGTTTGATGACAAGCGCCTGATCTACAAAACCAAGGTCACAGACAAGCTGGCTTGGTCCGACATCCCCACCTGCAAAGAGGCTGGCGTGCCATCAACTTACACCATGCTGCGCGGCGTTTTCACAGCACCCGGTGTGAGCAAAGACCAATTGGCTTTTTATGTAGACATGCTCAAAAAAGTGCGTGAGACTTCTGAGTGGAAAGACTACATGGAAAAGGGCGCCTTCAATCAGACCAGCATGTCTGGCGAGGCCTTTGAAGATTGGCTGGGCAAGGCCGAGAACATGCACCGCGAATTGATGAAAGAAGCCGGCTTCATGGCCAAATAAGAAAGCGCCTGATGTCGTCGCAAGAAAGCTCTGAAGAAACCCTCGCCGCCGCTACGCACACCGTTGAAGCCGTGGTCGCCGTGTGCGTGCTGGCTTTGGGCTTGCTGATCATGTATGGCAGTCGCAATCTAGGATCGGAGTGGACCAGCGATGGCCCTGGCGCAGGGTACTTCCCGTTTTACATCGGCTTGATTCTGTGCATTTCATCGGTCGGCATTTTCATACAAGCATTGTTTGGCAAGGCCAAAAATACCGGGGCCTTTGTTGACCACGTGCAGTTGCGCCGCGTTTTGCAAGTGTTCATTCCTGCTCTGATCTATGTGGGCGCGGTTCAAGTGCTGGGCATCTACGTTGCCTCTGCGGTTTACATTGCGCTGTTCATGGTCTACCTGGGCGAGTTCTCTTGGCTCAAAAGCAGTGTTGCCGCCGTGTTCATCAATGTGGTGTTCTTTTTGATGTTTGAAGTCTGGTTCAAAGTGCCTTTGTTCAAAGGCACTTTGAATCCACTTGCGTTCTTGGGCTATTGAGATGGAAGAAATCAACGCACTGTTTCATGGCTTTAGCGTCATCTTGACGCCCATGAATTTGCTGCTCATGTTTGTCGGCATCATCTTGGGCGTGATCATTGGGGTCTTGCCCGGATTGGGCGGCGCCAATGGCGTGGCGATCTTGTTGCCCTTGACCTTCACCATGTCCCCCACCTCGGCCATCATCATGCTGTCGTGCATTTACTGGGGCGCTTTGTTTGGCGGGGCCATCACGTCTATTTTGTTCAATATTCCGGGCGAGCCTTGGTCGGTCGCCACCACCTTTGACGGCTACCCCATGGCGCAACAAGGCCAAGCCGGTGCAGCGCTGACCACCGCTTTCACCTCCTCATTTGTAGGCGCTTTGGTGGCTGTGGTGATGATCACTTTCCTGGCCCCTTTGGTGGCCAAATTCGCGCTCAAGTTTGGGCCGCCCGAGTACTTCGCAGTTTACTTGCTGACCTTCTGCAGTTTTGTCGGCATGGGCAAAGGTTCTCCTTTCAAAATTTTGGCCTCCATGTGCATCGGCTTTGCATTGGCAGCCGTGGGCATGGACACCGTCACCGGGCAGTTGCGCCTGACCTTTGGCTTTACCGACCTCATGCGCGGCTTTGACTTTTTGATCGCTGTCATTGGCCTGTTTGGCATCGGCGAGATTTTGTTGTCCATGGAAGAGGGCCTGGCCTTTTCTGGCAAAAGCGCCAAGATTGACGCCAAAGTGGTGCTCGCAACGTGGAAGCGCTTGCCCCAATACTGGATGACTTCGGTGCGCAGTTCACTGGTGGGCATTTGGATGGGCATCACCCCAGGTGGGGCCACACCCGCTTCTTTCATGAGTTATGGACTGGCCAAAAAAATGTCCAAAAATGGCGCCAATTTTGGCAAGGGCGAGATTGAGGGCGTGATTGCCCCCGAGACCGCTGCGCACGCCGCAGGCACCAGCGCGCTGCTGCCGATGTTGGCCCTTGGCATCCCGGGCTCACCCACCGCCGCTGTCTTACTGGGCGGCCTGCTGATCTGGGGCTTGCAGCCCGGCCCGCTTTTGTTTGTAGAGCAAAAAGATTTTGTCTGGGGCTTGATTGCCAGCATGTACTTGGGCAACTTGGTGGGCCTGATTGTGGTGTTGACCACCGTGCCTTTGTTTGCCTCCATTTTGCGCATCCCGTTTGCCATCATTGCGCCCGTGATCGTGGTGATCTGCGCCATTGGGGCCTATACCGTGCATGGCGCCATGCTCGACATTTGGTACATGATGATGTTCGGCGCAATCGGTTACGTGTTCAAAAAACTTGACTACCCATTGGCCCCCTTGGTGCTGGCCTTGGTGCTGGGCGACAAGGCTGAAGACTCTTTCCGTCAAGCCATGTTGGTCTCGCAAGGGGAGCTGTCTGTGCTGTGGTCCAACCCCTTGGTCGGAACCATTTCAACCCTGGCCTTGTTGCTGCTGGCATGGCCCTTGATCTCCAAACTGATTCACAAAATTCGTCCGCCCAAAAAGCAAGAATTCAAAGAAGAGCAACCGGTCGATTAAATTTTCCCGTGCTGCTTTAAGCGGCTGAGCGTCTCGGCTGACAAGTTCAGGTAAGACGCCAACTCTTTCTTTGGAATGCGCGCAAACAACTCGGGGTGCTTGCGCATGAAGCGGTTGACTCGCCCCGGTGCATCGAGCAAATGCAAGGTGATGGTGTGCGCCAAAATCTCGCTCATCAAGGCCATCACGCTGTACTCAAATGTGGCCTTGATCGCGGGCCGCGCTTCTATGAACGCCACCCAATGCTGCAAGGGTAGTTTGGCCACTCTGGCCTTGGTGACGCACACAATGCTGTAGGGCGTTGGGGTGCCCAGGCGCCACGCGGCATAACTGGTTTCCATGTCGCGCGCATCGGTGAATCGCAGAATCATTTCTTTGGAGGCTGCATTGGACACCACACGCTTTAAGATGCCATCCAAAATGAAATACTGCTCCATCTCCACCACGCCTTGATGCAGCAAATAACTGGCTTTGGGACTGTCCACCACGGTGAGCAATGACTCCAACGCGTGGCGGTCCTCGTCCGTCAAATTCTGCAAGACCGCGTTTTGGGTCAACTGAACGCGAATGATGTTCTTGTCTGGATGATTTTCAACGGAGGACATGGGTCTGATGCGTGCCTGACTGCATGGCTTTGTTGATCGAATTTTTCGAAAGTTGACCACGGTCAATGGCCAAACTGAGGTGTCTTCCTATGATAACGCCAAGTTACTTCAAGGCCCACTTCCATGACCCATGACACCTCCTCCTCCAGCGCCCATGCCGAACAAATCGACGGCTTTCATCTCGTCATTGAGGGCTTGAAGCTCAATGGCATTGACACCATTTTTGGTTTGCCTGGCATCCCCATCACCGACTTGACACGCATGGCACAAGCCGAGGGCATGCGCGTCATCTCTTTTCGCCACGAGCAGCACGCGGGCAACGCTGCCGCTGCCGCTGGGTTTTTGACGCAAAAGCCCGGCATTTGCCTGACCGTCTCAGCCCCCGGATTTTTGAACGGTTTGACGGCGCTGGCCAATGCGACCACCAATTGCTTTCCCATGATTTTGATCAGCGGCTCCAGCGAGCGTGAGATCGTTGATCTGCAGCAAGGCGACTACGAAGAGATGGACCAACTGGCCGTTGCCAAACCGCTTTGCAAAGCCGCCTATCGCGTGCTGCACGCGCAAGACATTGGTGTGGGCATTGCGCGGGCCATTCGCTCGGCTTTGTCGGGGCGGCCAGGCGGTGTTTATTTGGATTTACCAGCCAAATTGTTTGCGCAAACCATGGACGCTGAAGCGGGCAAAAAATCCTTGATCAAAGTGGTCGATGCCGCACCACGCCAGATCCCCGCACCCGACGCGGTGCAACGCGCTTTGGATTTGCTCAAAGGCGCCAAACGCCCCTTGATTCTTTTGGGCAAAGGCGCTGCTTACGCACAAGCCGACGCAGACATCCGCGCGCTGGTCGAAAAAACTGGCATCCCCTACTTGCCCATGTCCATGGCCAAAGGTTTGCTGCCCGACACGCACGCGCAGTCCGCTTCGGCTGCACGCTCCTATGTGCTGGCCGAGGCCGACGTGGTGATGCTGGTGGGCGCACGCTTGAATTGGCTGCTCTCGCACGGCAAAGGCAAAACTTGGGGCGGCCCTAAGCAGTTCATTCAGATCGACATATCGCCCACCGAGATCGACAGCAACGTGGCCATCCAAGCCCCTTTGATTGGCGACATCGGCTCTTGCGTTGCCGCGCTATTGGCCGGCATGGGTTCAGGCTGGGCCAAAGCGCCGTCAGAGTGGACGAGCACAGTCTTTGATCGGCGCGACAAAAACGTGGCAAAGATGGCCGAGACCTTGGCCAAGAACCCGCCCGTGATGAACTTTCAAAGCGCGCTGGCCGCCATTCGAGACATTGTCAAAGCCAACCCCGAGGCCATGCTGGTCAACGAAGGCGCCAACACGCTGGACTTCACACGCAGCATTGTGGACATGTACCTGCCGCGCAAGCGCTTGGACGTGGGTACCTGGGGCATCATGGGCATTGGCATGGGCTATGCTGTGGCTGCTGCCGTGCTCACTGGCAAACCCGTGATCGCCGTTGAAGGCGACAGCGCCTTTGGTTTCAGTGGCATGGAAGTTGAAACCATCTGCCGCTACAACTTGCCCATTTGCGTGGTGGTCTTCAACAACAACGGCGTGTACCGCGGCACCGATGTCAACCCATCGGGCACGGCCGATGTCGCGCCCACGGTGTTTGTCAAAAACGCGCGCTACGACAAAATGATGGAAGCCTTTGGCGGCGTGGGCGTGCACGCCACCAACCCACAAGAGTTGTCAGCGGCCTTGAAACAAGCCTTGGCCAGCGGCAAACCCACCTTGATCAACGCTGTGATCGACGAGACCGCAGGCACTGAGAGCGGGCGCATCACCATGCTCAACCCCCAAGCTGCGAAGAAGCAAGCCGCGTGAACCAGCAGCAGACAAACAAATCACAGCATTCAAAACATTAATTGGAAATTCAACATGAGCAAAGCATTAGATGGCGTCAAAATTTTAGACTTCACGCACGTGCAATCGGGCCCCACCTGCACGCAGTTGTTGGCCTGGCTTGGTGCGGATGTGATCAAGGTGGAGCGGGCTGGGGAGGGCGATGCTACGCGCGGGCAGCTGCGTGACATTCCGGGCGTGGACAGTTTGTACTTCACCATGCTCAACCACAACAAGCGCTCGATCACGCTGGACACCAAAAAGCCCAAAGGCCGTGAAGTGCTGGACGCGCTGATCAAAGAGTGTGATGTGTTGGTGGAGAACTTTGCCCCTGGCGCGCTAGACCGCATGGGCATCACGTGGGAGCACATTCAAAGCATCAACCCGCGCATGATTGTGGCCTCGGTCAAGGGCTTTGGCCCGGGCCCCTATGAGGACTGCAAGGTGTACGAAAACGTGGCCCAGTGCGCAGGCGGCGCCGCTTCCACCACGGGCTTTGATGACGGCCCGCCCTTGGTGACGGGGGCGCAAATTGGTGACAGCGGCACGGGTCTGCACTTGGCCTTGGGCATTGTGGCCGCGCTGTACCAGCGCAACACAACCCAGCGCGGGCAAAAGGTGCTCGCGCCGATGCAAGACGCGGTGCTCAACCTTTGCCGCGTCAAGCTGCGGGATCAGCAGCGCCTAGAGCGCACGCACTCCTTGAGCGAGTACCCGCAGTACCCGGACGGCGAGTTTGGGCAGGCTGTGCCGCGCGCGGGCAACGCCTCGGGGGGCGGGCAGCCCGGCTCCATTCTCAAGTGCAAGGGGTGGGAGACTGACCCCAACGCCTACATTTACTTCATCACGCAAGCGGCCGTCTGGCCTGCGGTGTGCAAGGTCATTGGCGAGCCCACCTGGGTGGAGGACGAGGCGTACGCGACGCCGCGCGCGCGTTTGCTGCACCTCAAGCCCATCTTTGCCCGCATCGAGCAGTGGACCATGACCAAGACCAAGTTTGAGGCGATGGAGATTTTGAACAAATTTGACATCCCTTGCGGGCCGATTTTGTCGATGAAAGAGATCTCTGAGGAGCCGGCTTTGCGCGCGACGGGCACCATTGTGGAGGTTGATCACCCTGCGCGCGGCAAGTACCTCACGGTGGGCAACCCGATCAAGCTCTCGGACAGCCCCACCGAGGTGCTGCGCTCGCCGCTCTTGGGTGAGCACACGGACGAGGTGCTCACGCAGCTGGGTTTTGATGCCGCGTTCATTGCGGGCCTGCGGGCGGACAAGGTTATTTAGTTTTTTTTGATGAACCCGGGCACTTGATGAACCATTCAGACAATCGCGCGAACGAGCAGGGCCTTGGCAAAAAGGTGATTCCGATTGCCGTGCATGGACAAGCTCAAGGGCAAGAGCAATTGCGCGAAAGAAAACGTCAAGCCCCCAAAGGGCGGCGCGTTGAGCCCCAGGCGCTGGCGCAAGTGCAGCTGCTGCTGGGCAGCAGCTCGCGCCAAAGCGATTTGCTCATTGAGCACTTGCACAAACTTCAAGATCGTTATGGGCACCTCTCGGGTGCGCACTTGGCGGCGTTGGCCCAAGAGATGCAGCTGGCGCAGGCCAGCGTCTACGAGGTGGCCAGCTTTTACCATCACTTTGACATTGTCAAAGAGGGGGGCCAAGCGCCCGCGCCTTTGACGGTGCGCGTGTGCAATGGCCTGTCGTGCGAGATGGCGGGTGCAAAAGAGTTGCTCGAGAAACTGCCCTCCATTCTGGGCGCGCAAGTGGGCAATCAAGCCGGCGCACAAGTGCGCGTGATCGCCGCGCCGTGCATTGGCCGCTGCGAGCAAGCCCCCGCCGCCGTGGTGGGCCAGCGCCCAGTGCCCCACGCCACTTGCGACAGCGTCGCGGGCGCGGTCCAAGCCGGCCAGTTCACGCACTTGCCCGAAGTCTATACAGACCGCGCGGCCTACGAGGCAGCGGGCGGCTACGCGCTACTTAAGCAGTGCCTGTCAGGGGCCAAAGAGGTCGATGCGGTCATCCAAACCATGGAGGACGCAAGTCTTCGGGGCCTTGGTGGTGCGGGCTTTCCTACGGGGCGCAAGTGGCGCATCGTGCGCGCAGAGCAAGCCCCCCGCCTGATGGCCGTGAACATTGACGAGGGCGAGCCGGGCACCTTCAAAGACCGCGTGTATTTGGAGCGTGACCCGCACCGCTTCATCGAGGGCATGCTGATTGCGGCGTGGGCCGTGGGCATTGAGAAGATCTACATTTACCTGCGCGATGAGTACCACGGCTGCCGCGCGCTGCTAGAGGCTGAGTTGGCCCATCTCAAGGCGCGCCCCCCTGTAGCGGGCTTGCCCGAGATCGAGCTGCGCCGGGGGGCTGGGGCCTACATTTGCGGCGAAGAATCCGCCATGATCGAGTCGATCGAGGGCAAGCGCGGCCTGCCCCGGCTGCGCCCGCCCTATGTGGCGCAGGTGGGCCTGTTTGGCCGCCCCACGCTGGAGCACAACTTTGAGACCCTGTACTGGGTGCGCGAGATTTTAGAAAAAGGTGCCAACTGGTTTGCCTCGCAAGGGCGCCACGGGCGCAAGGGCTTGCGCTCGTTCTCGGTCTCTGGGCGCGTTAAGAGCCCGGGCGTCAAACTCGCGCCTGCGGGCATCACCATCCAAGAGCTGATCGACGAGCACTGCGGGGGCATGCAGGAGGGGCACACCTTCTACGGCTACTTGCCCGGGGGGGCCTCGGGGGGCATTTTGCCAGCGAGCATGAACGCCATTCCCTTGGACTTTGACACCTTGCAGGCCTATGGCTGCTTCATCGGCTCGGCCGCTGTGATTGTGTTGTCGGGCCATGACAGTGCGGTGCAAGCGGCGCGCAACATGATGAGTTTCTTCGAGCACGAGTCGTGCGGCCAATGCACGCCCTGCCGGGTGGGGACGGCCAAAGCCTCGAAACTGATGGGCCAAGCCAAGTGGGATGTACCGCTGTTGGCCGAGTTGTCGCAAGTCATGCGTGACGCCTCGATTTGCGGCTTGGGGCAGGCAGCGCCCAACCCGCTGGACTGCGTGATTCAATACTTTCCTCAAGAGCTCACATGAACGCAGTTACCCGCCAAGCCATGGCCGCCCTTGCTGCGCCCACGGTCGAGTTTGAACTCAACGGCAAAGCCGTGACAGCGCGCGCCGATGAGACGCTGCTCAGCGTTGCCAAGCGCGAGGGCATTGAGGTGCCGCACCTGTGCTTCAAAGAGGGCCTGCAAGCCGTTGGCAACTGCCGCGCCTGCATGGTGGAGATTGCGGGCGAGCGGGTCTTGGCGCCCTCGTGCTGCCGCGTGGCAGCGCCGGGCATGAAGGTCACCACCGACTCAGCGCGGGCGCAGGCTTCGCAAAAAATGGTGCTCGAATTGCTGCAGTCCGACATGCCAGAGGCCTCCTACACGCGCCACAACGAGGTCGATCAGTGGTCGGCCAAGGTGGGGCTGGGTAAGCCCCGGTTTGAGGCCCGCGCCCAAGTTGCGCGCGACTTGAGTCACCCCGCCATTGCGGTCAATTTAGATGCCTGCATTCAGTGCACCCGGTGCCTGCGCGCGTGCCGGGACGAGCAGGTCAACGATGTGATTGGGCTGGCCTTTAGGGGCGAGGGGGCCAAGATCGTCTTTGACATGGACGATGCCATGGGCGGCAGCACCTGCGTGGCCTGCGGTGAGTGTGTGCAGGCCTGCCCCACGGGGGCTTTGATGCCTGCGCGAGAGGCGGCGCTGCAAGTGCCGGACAAGCAGGTCGAGTCGGTCTGTCCGTACTGCGGCGTTGGCTGCCAGGTGACGTACCACGTCAAGGACAACAAGATTTTATTTGTGCAAGGGCGAGACGGGCCGGCCAACCACGAGCGCTTGTGCGTCAAGGGCCGCTACGGGTTTGACTACGCGCACCACCCCCAGCGCTTGACCACGCCGTTGATCCGGCGCAGCAACGCGCCGCCCAAAAGCGGCGACTTCGTGATGGACCCCAGCCGCGTGATGGACGTGTTCCGCGAGGCTTCATGGGACGAAGCCTTGGCCCTGGCGGGGGGCAAGTTTGCGCAGCTGCGCGATGCGTTTGGCAACAAGTCCTTGGCCGGCTTTGGCTCTGCCAAATGCAGCAACGAAGAGGCGTACTTGTTTCAAAAGTTGGTGCGCACCGGTTTTGGCAGCAACAATGTGGACCACTGCACGCGCTTGTGCCACGCCTCCTCGGTGGTGGCATTGCTCGAGGGGATTGGCTCGGGGGCGGTCTCCAACCCGGTGATGGATGTGACGCACTCCGAGGTGGCCATCATCATTGGTGCCAACCCTGCGGTGAACCACCCGGTGGCGGCCACGTGGGTTAAAAACGCTGTCAAAAACGGCACGAAGCTGATCTTGATGGACCCACGCCGCTCGGACTTAAGCCGCCTGGCCCACCGGCACTTGCAGTTCAAGCCCGACACGGATGTGGCCTTGCTCAACGCCATGATGCACGTGATCGTGCAAGAGGGCTTGGTGGATGCGGGGTTCATAGAGAACCGCACAGAGAACTACGCCGCGCTCAAAGCCAACGTGCAGGGCTACAGTCCCGAGAAAATGGCGCCCATTTGCGGCATTGACGCTGAGACCATTCGCTACACCGCGCGGCTTTACGCCAGCTCCAAGGCCTCCATCATTTTGTGGGGCATGGGGGTGAGCCAGCACGTGCACGGCACGGACAACGCGCGCTGCTTGATTGCGCTGTCGCTGATGACGGGGCAAATTGGCAGGCCTGGCACGGGCTTGCACCCATTGCGCGGTCAAAACAATGTGCAAGGGGCGTCTGATGCGGGGCTGATCCCGATGATGTTCCCTGACTACCAGCACGTGAGCTTGGCGGCCTCGCGCGAGCGCTTTGAGGCTGCGTGGAAGCTGCCAGCGGGCACGCTGGACGAGCAGCCGGGTCTGACGGTGGTGGAGGTCATGCACGCGATTGAGGGGGGCCAGGTCAAGGGTTTGTACGTTTTGGGCGAGAACCCGGCGATGAGCGATCCGGATGCGAACCACGCGCGCCACGCGCTGGCGCACTTGGAGCACTTGGTGGTGCAAGACATCTTCTTGACCGAGACCGCGTACTTGGCCGATGTGATCTTGCCGGCCAGCGCCTTTCCAGAAAAGACGGGCAGCTTCACCAACACTGACCGCTTGGTGCAAATGGGCCGCCAAGCCCTGCAGCCGCCGGGCCAGGCCAGGCAAGATTTGTGGATCATCGAGCAAATCGCCAAGCAAGTGGGCTTGGACTGGAGCTACGGGCACGTGAGCGAAGTGTTTGACGAGATGCGCCGGCTCATGCCCAACATTGCGGGCATCACGTGGGAGCGCTTGGAGCGCGAGCACGCGGTGACGTACCCCTGCAAAGTCGAGGGCGACCCGGGCACCCGGGTGGTGTTTGTGGAGGACTTCCCGCGCCCTGGGGGCCGGGCCAAGTTTGTGCCGGCGGACATTATTCCGGCCAACGAGCGGCCAGACGGGCAGTACCCGTTTGTCTTGATCACGGGGCGCCAGTTAGAGCACTGGCACACGGGCAGCATGACGCGGCGCGCTGCGGTGCTGGATGCGATCGAGCCCGATCCGGTGGCCTTGGTGCACCCGCTGGATTTAGCGGCGCTGGGGGGGCGGCCTGGCGATGTGATCACGCTGGCTTCAAGGCGAGGAGAGGTCACGCTGTATGCGCGCGCTGATGAGAGCTCACCGCGCGGGGCGATCTTTGTGCCCTTTTGTTACTACGAGGCGGCGATCAACAAGCTGACCAATGCGGCGCTTGATCCATTTGCCAAAATCCCGGAGTTCAAGTACTGCGCGATCAAGGCAACGCTGGGGGGCAGCGCGCCGGTGGTCAGCAGTTATGGTGGTGGGCAGATTCTGAACCCCCAGACCAGAGTGGGGCTGTGAAACTGGGTTGGCCAAGACAGAAGCTCGTTCTTTAACGATAATCAAGGGTTTTGTCTGGCAAGCCCCATTTTGAACGAACCGACCGCACCGAGAAATTTGCACCAAACGCACATCAGCGTTCGCGGCGCACGCACGCACAACCTCAAGAACATTGACCTGGACATTCCGCGCAATCAATTGGTGGTGATCACGGGCCTGAGCGGTTCGGGCAAATCAAGCTTGGCCTTTGACACCTTGTATGCCGAAGGCCAGCGCCGCTACGTTGAGAGTTTGTCGGCCTATGCGCGGCAGTTTTTGCAGCTGATGGACAAGCCCGATGTCGACTTGATCGAAGGCTTGTCCCCCGCCATCTCCATTGAGCAAAAAGCCACCAGCCACAACCCGCGCTCCACCGTGGGCACGGTGACTGAAATTCACGACTACCTGCGCCTCTTGTTTGCCCGCGCCGGCACGCCTTACTGCCCCGACCACAACTTGCCCTTGCAAGCCCAAACGGTGAGTCAAATGGTCGACGCCGCGCTGGCGCTGCCCGAAGATACGCGCTTGATGATCGTAGCGCCCATTGCGCGCGAGCGCAAAGGCGAGTTTGCCCAAGTCTTTGAGCACATGCAGGCGCTGGGGTATGTGCGTTTTCGCATCAATGGTCAAGTTTTTGAAGTTGAAAATTTGCCCACTTTGAAAAAGAACGAGAAGCACGACATTGATGTGGTCGTTGACCGTTTGAAGGTTCGCCACGAAGACCAAGCCCCTGCACGCGACGCCTTGCGCCAGCGCATGGCCGAGAGTTTCGAAGCGGCCTTGAATTTGGCCGAGCAACGCGCCATCGCCGTTGAAATGGACAGCGGCAAAGAGCACATGTTCAACGCCAAATTTGCTTGCCCTGTGTGTCACTACTCGATTGCGGAACTTGAGCCTCGGCTGTTTTCTTTCAACTCGCCCATGGGCGCGTGCCCCAGCTGCGACGGCCTGGGCACCATGGAGTTTTTTGACATTGAACGCGTGGTGGCCTTTCCCAGCTTGAGCTTGGCCAGTGGCGCCATCAAGGGCTGGGACCGCCGCAATGGCCTTTATTTTGGCATGCTTGAAAGCTTGGCCAAGCACTACCACTTTGATGTGGAAGCTGCCTTTGAATCCTTGCCACAAGAAGTTCGCCAAGTCATTTTGTTTGGCTCGGGCGAGGTGCCCATCAAGTTCAGTTACTTGCTGGAGTCCGGCAGCGCGCAAGGCAAACGCGTGAGCAAAAAACACCCCTTTGAAGGCGTCATTCCCAACCTCACGCGGCGCTACAAAGAAACCGACTCATCGGTGGTGCGCGAAGATTTGGCGCGCCTTCGCAGTCACCAAGCCTGCGCCGATTGCCAAGGCACTCGGCTGCGCCGTGAAGCACGCCATGTGCGCGTGGGCCAGGGCGATCAAGCGCGCGCCATCTACGAGGTCAGCCACGTGACTTTGGGCGAGGCACAAACTTATTTTCAAAGCCTGCGCCTGCAGGGCGCCAAAGCCGAGATCGCCGACAAAGTGGTGCGCGAGATTGGCTCGCGCTTGAAATTTTTGAACGATGTGGGCCTGAACTATTTGAGCCTGGACCGCAACGCCGACTCCTTGTCGGGCGGTGAAGCGCAGCGCATTCGCTTGGCCAGCCAAATCGGGTCTGGTTTGACAGGTGTGATGTATGTGCTGGACGAGCCCAGCATCGGCTTGCACCAGCGTGACAACGCGCGCCTCATCAGCACCTTGCGCCACCTGCGTGACATTGGCAACAGTGTGTTGGTGGTCGAGCATGACGAGGACATGATCCGCATCGCCGACCACGTGATCGACATGGGGCCAGGTGCTGGCGTGCACGGCGGGCGCGTGATGGCGCAGGGCACTTGCGCCGATATTTTGGCCGCCCCTGATTCTTTGACGGGTCAATATTTATCGGGCCGCAAGTCGATTAGCGTGCCGACCAAGCGCCACCCTTTTGGCAAAGACTTTGTGCAAATTGTGGGCGCCACGGGTCACAATTTGAAGCAGGTCAACGCCTCATTTCCAGTGGGCTTGCTGACCTGCGTCACCGGTGTTTCGGGCTCGGGCAAATCAACTTTGGTCAACGAGACTTTGTACGCCGCTGCTGCGCGCACGATTCACCGTGCGCATGAAGAGCCTGCGCCGCACGAAGAAATTTTGGGGTTAGAGCATTTTGACAAAGTGATCAACGTCGATCAGTCTCCGATTGGCCGCACCCCGCGCAGCAACCCCGCCACTTACACCGGCTTGTTCACCCACATTCGCGACCTCATGACCGAAGTGCCTGCTGCGCGCGAACGCGGTTATGGGCCCGGGCGTTTTAGCTTTAACGTCAACGCGTCCAACGGCGGGGGCCGCTGTGAGGCCTGTCAGGGCGACGGCATGGTGAAAGTTGAAATGCACTTTTTGCCTGATGTCTATGTGCCTTGTGATGTGTGCCACGGCCAGCGTTACAACCGCGAGACATTAGAGATTTTTTACAAAGGCAAAAACATTGCGCAGGTGCTCGACATGACGGTGGAGACAGCCTTCGCGTTTTTCAGCGCCGTGCCCTCCATCGCTCGAAAATTGCAGACCTTGCTCGATGTGGGCTTGAGTTACATCCGTTTGGGACAAGCGGCCACCACTTTGTCGGGCGGCGAAGCGCAGCGCGTGAAGTTGGCGCTGGAATTGTCCAAGCGCGACACAGGCCGCACGCTTTACATCTTGGACGAGCCGACCACAGGTTTGCACTTTGCCGACATTGCACTGCTGCTCAAAGTGCTGCACCAACTGCGCGATGCGGGCAACACCATTGTGATCATTGAGCACAACTTGGACGTGATCAAAACCGCAGACTGGGTGATCGACATGGGCCCGCAAGGCGGGGGCAGCGGGGGCAGCGTCGTGGGCGTTGGAACGCCCGAGACTTTGTCGCTCAACGCCGAGAGCTTCACTGGATTTTATTTAAAGCGCCTGCTTGCGGCATGAGTGCTTGCTGTTTGCTAGACCGTCAAAGCCGACTGCAATAAATCGCGCGTGCGCATCGCTTCGCGCCGCGCAGCCTGCGCAAAATCATCGTCCGCTGAAGCATACAAAATGGCACGCGAAGAGCTCACAATCACCGCGCCCGTTGTTTGCCCACCGCTTTGCCGGTAGCCCGCTTGGATGGTGGCCACCGCGTCTCCGCCTTGCGCGCCCACCCCCGGAATCAGCAAAGGCAACGTGGGCGCCAGGCTTCGCACGCGCTCAATTTCTGCGGGGTAAGTTGCGCCCACCACCAAACCCAATTGCCCGTTCGTGTTCCATGGGCCTTGCGCCAATCGGGCAATGTGCTCGTACAGCAAAGGCTGGCCTGGCACCGAGGCCAAGCGCTGATTTTGCAAATCGTCTCCGCCAGGGTTGGAGGTGCGGCAGAGCAAAAACGCGCCCTTGCCGTGGTGCTTCAAATACGGCTGCACCGAGTCAAAGCCCATGAAGGGCGAGAGCGTCACCGCGTCAGCCCCATAGCGCTCAAAGGCTTCGATGGCGTATTGCTCGGCGGTAGCGCCAATGTCGCCGCGCTTGGCATCCAAGATCACCGGCACATGCGGGGCATTGGCGCGCAGGTGCGCGATCAAGCGCTCCAACTGCGCCTCAGCGCGGTGGGCTGCGAAGTAGGCAATTTGCGGTTTGAAAGCAATGGCCAAGTCGGCCGTGGCATCGGCAATGCGCGCACAAAAATCGTATATTTTGCTGGCCTGGCCCTTGAGCGCGCCAGGGAATTTGCCAGGCTCAGGGTCCAAGCCCACGCACAGCATGGAATGGTTTTGGCGCTGTGCGCCGCTCAATTGTTCTAAGAAGGTCATGTGAGGATTTTAAGGTTTGGCTCTAAGATCGGGCAATGCACTCACTTTCTACGCGCCAATGGTTGGTTTTGGTCACTCTGACCGTGGTCTGGGGCCTGAACTGGCCTGTCCTGAAACTGGGCGTCACAGGCTACCCGCCTCTGACGTACCGCCTCCTGTGCTTGCTGATCGGCACACCCGTTTTAGGCCTGGCTTTGCTGGCCATGAAAGTGCCCCTTCGCATCGAGCGTGCGCATTGGCCCGAGTTGCTGCGATTGTCGGTATTCAACATGTTCATTTGGCATGCCTTGATGATCCTGGCTGTGCAGTTGCTCTCGAGCGGCCGCTCGGCCATTTTGGGCTACACCATGCCTATTTTTTCTGCGGTGCTGGGGGTCTTGTTTTTCAGCAACCGCATGACCGTGCGCGCGTGGGCCGGTGTGGCCGCATCCAGCGTGGGCGTGGCGTTTTTGCTCTGGCATGAGTTCTCGAGTTTGTCGGGCAAACCCATTGGTGTTTTACTGGCCTTGGGCGCGGCCAGCACATGGGCCTTGGGCACCCAAATGCTGCGCCGAACCACGATACCGGTGCCGACCTTGGCATTGTCGTTTTGGATGACTTTTTTGACCGTCCTCGTCATGGCAGCGCTTTCATTTATTTTTGAGTTTGATCAGTGGCGCGCGCCCACTCCCACACATTGGGCCTCGATTTTGTTCAACGCATTTTTGGTCTTCGGCTTTGCCCACCCTGCTTGGTTTTATTTGGCCCGTAGCCTGCCCCCTGTGGCCTCCACTTTGAGCGTGATGATGATCCCCATCTTGGGCGTCTTCAGCGGCGCCTATTGGCTTGGCGAAGTCTTGCACTGGCAAGACTGGGCCGCGGTGGGGCTGATGGTGTTGTCCATTGCCAGCGTGCTTTGGCCCAGCGCAACGCAGGCCCAGTCAGAGCCCACCGACACCAAGGTCTAAGCTTCGTCAATCGCCATGTGTTCAGCCCTCGACCAGGGCTGCTGCCGCACACAAATCGGCCCAAGCTTTGGCCTTGTCGCCTTGACTGCGCAGCAAATAGGAGGGCGGGTAAGTTACCACCACCGGCACGCCCTGAAAAGCATGCGATTGCCCACGCAATTTGCCCAGCGGCTCAGCGCTTTGCAGCAAGGCCTGAACCGCGGTTCGGCCCATCGCCAAAATCACTTGCGGCTGCACCAAGGCCACTTGGCGCGAGAGGTAAGGCGCGCATTGTGACAACTCTTGAAGTGAAGGACTGCGCCCCGAAGGCGTGCGGCATTTCACCGCATGTGCCAGAAAAACTTGGCTGCGCTGCAAACCCACGGCCTTGAGCATGTTGTCCAGCAGCGCGCCGGCAGGGCCAGCGAAACTGCCACCCGATTGGTCCTCGTCTTCGCCGGGGGCATCGCCCACCACCATCCAAGCCGCTGGCGCAGCGCCTTCGCCCAGCAGCGCCTGCTTTCGGCCTTGGCACAAAGCGCAAGCTTGGCACGCGCTGACGGCGGCCTGCAAGGCGGGCCCACCCATCTGCGCAATGCCATTGGGCAATAAGCCGTGCGCTGTTGCAACCGCATTTGCATTTGCATTTGCAGCAGTAGCGTTCGCTATTGCAGCAGGCACTTTAGCGCTGACGTTTGTATGCGCCGGTTTTCCAATTGGCACAGGCGCTGTCGTATCACGCACCATCGGCACGGATTGACTCACCGGTGAAGGCAGCCACACGCGCACCCCCATCTCGGCCAGCATGGCGCGTTGTCGCTCGTCTAATTCAAAACTTGTAGGCTCGTTCATCGAAAGAAAATTTCTAAATTCACGGCTTCAATGCGTTCAAGGCCATGCGCATCACCACGGCCGATTCGCGCGCTTGGCGGCCTGCAGGATAGTAATCTTTGCGCAAACCAACCTGCACAAAACCATGCGCTTTGTATATTTTCATGGCGCGCACATTACTCTCCCGCACTTCGAGCCACATGCACTTCGCGCCCTGCCCGCGTGAGCACACATCCAGTGCTTGCATCAAGCAACGCGCCCAGCCTTGCCCTTGAAAAGCGGGGGCCACGGTGATGTTGAGCAAGTGCACTTCATCGAGCACTGGCATGGCCACATAGTAGCCCACAACGCGCTCACCCATCACCAGCTTTTGAGCCACATAACCTGCCTTCAATGCGTCTTTGAAATTGCCCAAGGTCCAGGGGTGCGCGTAGGCCAGTTGCTCCACCTGCACCACCTCTTGCAAGTGCGCTTCGGTGATGAATTCGAGCAGCACCTGCCCCGCCGTATCGTCCAAGCCCTTGGTTGCACCCTCACCCGCACCCTCACCCGCAACTGCAGCCGCACTGGCAACAGCCTTGGCCGCCTTGATCACTTCGCGCTCAGCGCTGGTGTGAGCCACTTTGTCGCGTATGTACAAAGGCTGCACTTGCTGGGCTGCCATGGCAGCGCCTTGGGCCCACAAACGCGGCGCTAAGCGCAGCAATGCATGAGCGCTGGGCGTAGCGGGCACGCGTAAAACCTCACTAGGCAAGCGCTCGCCGTACACATCAAAAGCACTGCCCCCCAAGGCCCATGAACCACTTGGCCAAACAGCCTTTTGAAAATGCGCGCCCAGCGTTTCGGGCGAGCCCGCTTGCAATGGCAGAACGTTGCGCCAACATTCATTGCCACTGCTCCAAGCATACGCTGCGCCATAAACCTCGTCCATGCGCGCATCGATCACCACAGCAAAGTTTGCAATGTGCGCTGCATGAGCCCAAGCGCGCTCGTTGAGCACAGTCCAGCGGGCATCTTCTGCTACCGCCAACAGGGTCTCAATCGGGATGACAGGCAAGTTGGCACCCCATCCAAAGCCTTGCGCCACCGAGCAAGCCGTGCGCACGCCGGTGAAGGAGCCTGGGCCTTGGCCCACCACCAGCGCGTCCAAGTCTTGTAAACGCAGGCCCGCTTGCTGCAGCAAAGCCAAGGCCTGCGGAATCAATTGACTCGACGCTTGTGCGCCGCCTGCGCTGGTGTGCGACCAAATTTGCATGCCATCGGTCAAGGCCAAAGACATTTGTTCGGTGCTGGTGTCAAACGCCAACAGTTTCAAGGCTTGGTGGCTCGGCTGTGTCATCCGCGTTGGCCCTGCGCGCCGCGGTCAAATGCACGCGGTGACTCTGGCACTGGCGAAGGCACGGGCACGGGCAGTGCCACAGGTGACAAGGCTTTGCGCACACCAAACAAAATGCCGCCCGTGACCAAGGCCAAGCCCACCCACAGGTTCCATGACAGCGGTTCACCCAAAAAAATCACTGCACCCACGGCCGACAAGCCCGGCACCAAGGCGGTGATCATGGTCGAGCGCACGGGGCCGTACGCGCGAATCATGTGCGTGAAAGTGATGCCCGAAATCACCACGGAGCCCACACCTTGAAACACTGCTTGAAAAATAATTTCGGACCATGCGGCCTCTGGCAAGCGCGTAGGCCACCAACCCAGGCCAACCCCCATCGAAAAAACGGGCACATAACACACCAAAGCAAACGCTGTGATCGCCATGGTGGCGCGCACAGCATCCAGGCCGTGGTGGCGCACCGTGACGCTGTAGGCCGACCAACACAAGGCCCCACACATGAACAGCACATCGCCCACCCACACATTGCCGCCATCAAAAGCTTTGAGCAAACTCATGCCGCCCACCAAGACATCGCCACACAAAATCAAAGCCAAGCCCATGGCGCGCGTCATGCTGATGTGCTCACGCAAAAAAAGCCACATCAACAAAGTGGTCCACAGCGGCAAACTGCCAGGCAACAACACCGAAGCGTGGCCCGCAGGAGCATAGAAAAAGCCACTGTAAGCCAGTACTGCATACAACAGCCCGCCGAAAAGGCCGGCTTGCAGCGTCACGCGCAAAGGCAAAGGCGACAAGCCCAGCAAAGAGCCCACGCGCTGGCCCTTCGCACGCGCTGGCCGCATCAGCCACCAAGCCCAAGGCAGGAGCACACTGCTGGCGCCCAGAATGCGCGCCAGCGCAATGTCCAGTGGCAGCAAGGTGTGCGAGGCCGAGGCACGCGCCACCACAATGAAAGAAGTCCAGATCATCACCGTGATCACGGCTGACATGCGCCCAATTGTGCGAGAAGAAAAAATCATGCAGCAATGATACGGCCTGGCACGCATGCGCGCGCCATGCGCAGCATGCCCTGCCCGAGCACTTTAGCCCGGCAGTTTGGCAAAATCTGCCAGGGCTCGGCGCGCGTTGACGCGAATTTTGAAAGCATTGACCTTCATCAAACCCAAGTCTGATCGGTTGAAGTCAAAAATATCTGTGTCCAAGCTGTGCCGAATGACAGGAAAAGCGCCATAACCCGGCTCAATGTAGTTGTCTTTTTGCAAAATCTTTGTCTCTAAACCAAGCTCCCAACGGTCTCGCGCACGAACACTCACAGGGCCCAACTCGAGCGCCTTGTTGGGCCCCAGCGGGAACGTGATGGAAAAACCCATGAAGGCATTGTTATTGGGCAGCAAGTTCGAAGGCCCTGTTTTCCTGACATACAGTCCAATCGAATAATCATGGAAATAATGTGTGGAAGCCAAGCGGTGGCCTTTGTCATTGCCCTGGAAACGTCCGGTGGAATAGGTGAACTGCACATTCGATGCAAACGGCCTGACACCCAAACTCAAAATATTAGGCTGCCTGGGGTACGCAATGAAAGGGTTGCTCCAGTGGCCGTAAATCCAGGTGGCTCGGTATTTGCCATCCTGGCTGGCCCAATAAGCGTTGACCTGTGCGCCCGAGGTTTTGTAGCTCAAATCTCCAACCGCCACCTGCGCCCACAATCTTGGCAATATGGGGCGTTGGTACACCAGCAAGTTGGTCGACATCCGCGTGGCCTCACCCAACCCCACGCGCCTGAAATAACTGTTAGGGTTTTTGAAGTCGTCCGTTTCTGATAACAACTGCGCGTAAAAGCCTTGCCAGCTCAGCCCTTTGGCCAAAGGCACTTCCCAGCCCGTGGTCACGCCCAAAGAGTAATCAAACAAGCCAAACTCAGTTCCGGCAGTGTAAGACGCGGCCGGGCTGATCTCAATTTGAGGCATGAAGTTTTTGTCATGGGCATCTTTGACAAGCCACTGCGCATCGCGCTCTTGCGGAACATCTTCAATGTCAAAGAAGAACTTCAGCGCATCTTGCCCTTCGCAGCGGTCGTCCCCTTCTATGTAGCTCCTGCTGCAGCTGACCGTGCTTTGAAACCCGCCCACGCGCTGCCCCATGTGCGTCAAAGCCAGCACCACAGTGTCTGAGCTTTGCAAATCAGATTTCACAAAGGCAGCCAGGCCCGCGCCCATCGCGTCCATTCGGTCTTGTCGCCAAAGCCTGGGCTCCGCCTGAACCATCCAGCCCGTAGCGGTTTTGGCAACATCGATATCGGAAAACCCCATGGCATGGAAAACATCGGCCATGCGCACTGCGGTTTCCTGCACACTCAACGGGCCTCGGGCTTGCTGGGCTGTTGGCGCAGTCTGCGCAGCCGCGCTGTTGTCAAGGCGCTGGACTGTCAAGGCCTGCGCTGGCTTTGCGTTCAAGTCTGAAAGACTGATTCTTTTTGCCGCTGACTCGCGCTCACCTCGCCCGAAATAATAGGTCAAGCCCAAAGTGGCTTGCGCCGCTTGTTGCACCGACTTGTGGGTCAACTTTTTGCTCGCCGCCAAGTTCAGGTCCATGTTTGACGTGATCCGGTGCGAAAACGAAGCTCCTGCTCGCGTCTCCTTGCTATCGTTCTCAGCAATCAAAGAAACGCTGTCGGTGAGTTTGTAAATCACACTGCCAAAGGCGCCATGCATCAGGCCTCCAAAACCCTCATTAGCTTGCGTTGCCGATTTGCCTGCACTCAAAAGCCACGGCCCGACCTGCGCAGAACCCACGATGTATTTTTGCCGGTAGTTTGATGCAGCACCTCCATAGTCAGACACCCCCACCGCCAAGTGCGGCTGAATGAGGTAGGTGCTTGGCCAATATTTTTCGATCGGCAACTGCCATTTCGCACCCACGGAAAGATCCCGAGTCGCTGACCTGCAGCCCCAAGAATAAGTGTCGCAATTGAGATCGCCGTCATACGTCAAGCGCCCGACAGCCTCCAAACCCGGCAGTAGGCCAAAGCCCATGTTCATGCCCCCAAAGGAGCCAACCCCGAGGTTGGTACGCGCAGTCTCAGGGGTTGAATTGGTCATGGCAAGCGCCATGCTGCCTTGCGGCAAGGCCAGTGCAATCGGTGTGTTGATGGCGCCCCAATAGCCCGGCGCAGACATCTGCTGGCCAACTGCATGGCTCATGCAAAAACACTGCACAGCCATGGCCCACAACACCCCAAAAAGTTGTCTAACATTCATTCCAATTGACCTGCATTGATTCATTCGAAAATTGTTGTCCAAACTGCAAACTGTGAAGTGCGCAGCCATTTCATTTCATTCTTTGAAAAAGAAACTGAGTTTTTCCAACGCCATCCTTGGCGCCACACCGCGGTTGAGCGAATTGATCAGCTGCTGGTCTGCCATGCTCATGAGCAACATCAGTCTTTGCCTGCGCACATCAAAGCTTGCCAAAATGGCACTGACCACATCCGAGGCTTTGACAATGCCGGCCTCATAGGCTTTTTCTGTTGCTGCCACATTTTTCTCAGAATCTTTCACCGCCGAGGTGCGAAAAACCAGCTCTTGAGCGTTGACCTTCAACGCCAGTTCGGTGCTCTCGCGCTCCAAGCGCAATTGCTCTTGCACCTCTTCCAAAGCTCGGCGCGCCCGCTCTTGGTCCACCATGGCGCGCTGACTCGCTTGCATGCCATAGGCAGACACGCCGGTGGGAAACGAAAGCTGAACGCCTTGGTAATTGTCCGACATCCCCGCGTAGTGTGAGCTTCGAACAATCAAATTGACCTGCGGCAAATAACTGCCCTTGGCCCGCAAAACCCCCGACTCCGCCAACTGCAACTGCTCTTTGGCTTGGCGCACCATGGGGTGCTCAAAATCATCAGCCGCATCACGCTGCGCTTGGGCACTGAGCACAGCGCCGTCCAAATCTTCGGCCGGCTCGCTTTGCAAATGCTCGTAGCTTGCCCCTGTCAAAGAGAACAACTTTTGCCGCGCCAACTGAATGTCATTTTGCAAAGACTGGTAGCGTGCCATGGCTTGTGAGTGCTGCACTTTTGCCAGCGTGATGTCCATCACGCTGCTGTAGCCCAGATCAAAGCGCCGCTGCGCACGCTGGACTTGTCGGTCCAGCGCTTGTGCCTCGAGCAAGGCCAACTTTCGCAGTGAGTTGGACCTCACCAAGCTGCTGTAGTTCACATACAAGCGCTTGGACAAATCAATTTCTTTGACACCCAAAGTGGCCTGCGCGTAGGCCGCGCGAATGGGTGATTCTTTGAAGGTGGCGTATTTGTCCAGATCCACCAGTGGTTGAATGGCTTGGACTGTTGTGCGATTGCTTCTCTCAAACGCACTGCGCCCTTGCTCCATGAACAGTGTGGGCAAATAACTCAGCTGCGCGCGATTGGCATCGAGCTGCCCCAGCCTCTCTTCAGCCTGCGCATTGAGGAAGGCTCGGTCGTTGCGCAAGGCCAGATCAAAAGCGTTCACCAGTTCAGCCGCCTGACTCAGACCAGACACACCGCTGGCAAGCAAGGCCATCACGACATGAAGCACAGCCCGCTTCATTTGAAACTCAAGCCGAGAAGCAGTCGCATGGGTTTGCATGTAGGCCCGCATCTTCAGTTCAAAAATGACTTGGACAATTGGTCCGTCAAAGGCTTGAGCAAGTAACTCATGAACGAGCGCTCTCCGCTTTTGAAAATCACATCGACTGGCATGCCCGGTTGCAGTGGTTTGCCTTTGAGTTTTTCGTGCAAATCATCTTTGATGGCAATGCGCACCAAATAAAATTCGGCTCGCGCGTTTTCAGGCCGCGGGTCGGTCACCTTATCAGAGGCCACCTTGTCAGCGCCCACCAGCGTGACCTCGCCAAACACCACCGGTGTGGTCTGCGGGTCAAACGCCATGAAACGCAAATTCGCTGGCATGCCCACGTGCACTTTGCCGATCAAATGCGTAGGCACTTTGGCCTCCACAATATAGTCCAAGCTGCTGGGAACAATTTCCATCAAGGTCTGCGCCGGTGTGACCACGCCGCCCAGCGTGTTCACACGCAAGCTTGAAACCACGCCATCCACAGGCGAGCGCACGTCGTACTGCGCACGGTCGAAAGACAAAGACTGAACCTTGGCTTGCACGCCCTCTTTGAGCCCCAAGATCTCCGACAAGTCTGAATCAATCTTAGACAAACGCGCGTTGACCAGTTGCGACAGCTCCCCCTCTTGGCGCAAAGCCTCACGCTCCATGTTGTTGGCGTCCAGTTTGGGCAGCAAGCCTTCCTTGGCCATGGACTGTGCATTTTTAACGTCAGAAATCAAAAGTTCCAACTGCCGTTTTTTCGTACGCAAAGAAGTTTGGTATTCATTTCGGCGCGCCTCAAACAGCTTGGACTGAACTTGCTTGGCCTCCAGCATGCGCGGGTCTTTGGCCATGCGCTGAACTTCAGACAGCCATTCGATCGCGGGCAAATCAGCGCGTTCACTGCGCAAGCGGCTCTCACTGGCCAGCAGATTGATGAGCTGAAGCGTTGTGGTTGCCAAATTGGCATCCGAGCTCAAAGGGTTGAGCTGAACCAACAACTCGCCTTCTTTCACGGCCTTGCCCTCGGCCACCAAAATTTTGCTCACCACACCGCCCAGCGTGTGTTGTATGGTTTTCCGGTTGCCCACAGCGCTGACCGAGCCCTCAACGGCAGCCCCCTCGTCAATGGGCGAGTACATGCTCCAAACCGCAAAGAAAAGGAAAAATGCCAAAACGCCCCAACTTAAAACAGACCCCAGTTGGATCGATTCTGAAACCGGCGGGGTCAAATCTCTTTTCGTCAGATCCTCGGCCCGGTAGGCATTGAGCAGGCGGTCCATCATGGGGCTGTACCTTGATTTTGTTGCGACCACTCAATGACTTGCACGGTGGGCCCAAATTTGAGCATCTGCCCCGTACTCAACACCATCAAGTTGTGCGCCAATGAAACCAAAGTGGGCCGATGGGTGATGGCCACAATGGTCGTGCCCAGCGCACTCAAGTCGCGAATGAGTTGACCCAAAATCAATTCGCCCGCTTCGTCCAGCGCGCTGTTGGGCTCGTCCAGCACCAGCAGCTTGGGCGTTTTGTAAATGGCGCGCGCTATGGCAATCCTTTGCTTTTGACCACCCGACATCGCAAAAGCACTGCTCTCTCCAATGGGCGTGTTGTAGCCCAGTGGAAAATTCAAAATCACCTCATGCATGCCCACGCGCTGCGCCGCCAGCACAACTTGCTCAGAATCCACCTCGCCCAAGCGGGCAATATTTTGCGCCACCGTGCCATCAAAAAAGCCCAACTCTTGCGCCACGTAGCCCACATGCGGGCCCACCTCATCGCGGTCCCAAGTGGACATCTCCACCCCGTCCAGCCGTACCGAGCCCTGCGTGGGCTTCCAAATTCCCAGCAAGCCACGGGCCAGTGAAGATTTGCCACTGCCCATCGAGCCTACGATCACATTCACGCTGCCTGGCTCCAACACGGCATTGACCCCACTGACCACCGGCTTGGTATGGCCCGGGGGTGTGAGCGACAAGCCATGGATCACCATCTGGCCCACGGGCTTGGGCAATGGCATTCCCTTGGTGTTGCTGCGGTAGTCAATCAACAGGCTGTTGAGCCGGTTAAAAGCTTGTTTGGCGCCAATGATGGTTTTCCAGTGGCCCAAGGTTTTTTGAATTGGTGCAATGGCTTTGTTGATCAGCATGGACGCGGCAAACACCATGCTGGCTGAAATCTGGTCATTGATGGCCAACCACGCCCCCAAACCCAAGGCAAAAGAAGGCAGCACTTTTTGCAGCAAGCCTAAAAAATTCCCCATCCCACCGGCAGACTCCGAGGCTGAGGTTTGGAGCTCTAAATACTTCTTGTGCGACTCATACCAGCGCTGCCTTGCGGTGGACTCCATGCCCATGGCGTAGCTGCTCTCCACATTGCGCAGAAACTGGCTCGCCGTGCGATTGGCCGCCGCAAATTGGTCATTGGCCGCCATGATGGAAGCCGATGTCCAGCGCTGCTGCAGGTACGTTGTGATCATCATGACCAAAATCGATACCAAGGTGAAGATGGCCAAAACCGGGTGCATGATAAAGCCAATGCCCACATAAAAAAAGGCAATCGGCAACTCCATCAGGGCCAGCGCCGGTCCGGCTGACACAAACTGCTTGAACGCCAGCAAGTCCCCCAACAATTGGTGGATGTTCACATCACGCCTGCGCAATTGATTGCGGTAAGCTGCATCAAACACGTCGGGGGCCAACTCCCAGTCGAGTTTCAAAGCCAAGCGGATCAAAACCTGGGCTCGCAGCCATTCGAGCAAGCCACTGAAAAGGAAAATAAGAACCAAGACCGTGGTCAGCGAGATCAAGGTGATCAGGCTTCTGCTGCTGAGCACCCTATCGTAGGTGTTGAGCATGTACAAAATCGGTGTGATTGCCGCCATTTCAATCACAAAAGTCAAAATGAAACTCGCCCACAACACTCTGGCTTGCGTGAAAAGCACCTCACCCACAGGGCTTTTGAAAAATGGGGTCATGGAAGCAAACTAATTTTCAGCCAAATAAAGAACAAAGGTCACTGACCCCTTCCAGGATCAGTGACCTTGCATCAAACCCGAAAGATTACGAGCCCGAACCAGAGCCCGAACCAGAGCCCGAACCTGTACCAGAGCCAGAGCCAGAGCCAGAGCCAGAGCCAATGCTGGTAGATCCAAGCAGGGTCACGTCATGGTGCCCAGGCGTATAACCGGTTGGATATATTTGGTGAGCCGCGTTGAGTTGCAAGCTCAACCCCTCTAAACCATTTGCGGTCAGCGAGGTGTTGATGCTGGTTTGAACTGCGTCGTCGATCGAAACATTGTCAACCCCGCTTGCGTCCAAGGTGTTCAAAAACTTGACCAAGTTCTTTGTCTGCACCGCTGTCAATGTGCTCCACGTGCCACCTGTGGGTGCCATGTCAGCAGTGATCTGCAAGGTCACATCCAGGTTGGTGCCAAAGGTCAGGCCATGCGACACGGTCGAAGCATTGCTGGTCAATGCCTTGTTGTACATCGCGTCGTACTTGCCCAAGTTCAGGAGCACGCTGTATGCAATTGCTGTCCCGCTGCCTTCAGCCTGCGTGTCGACCAAGTCAATGTGCGCATCTTCCAAGTTCATCACGCTAGGCTTGAGGCTGACACTGTTGTCGTTGGTGTGATCGGAGTTGTCATCGGCTTCGGTGACCATCACCACCACTTTGAGGTTGTCGTCAAACACTGGAACTTTCTTGGTCTTAGGACCGACAGCACCAGGAGCGGCAACCGTACCCAGAGCATTGTCACCCGCCAAATTACCAAACCCACCAATGTCAACTTCAATCACCTTGTCGGTGGCTGAGGGTGCAACAGGCACCGCTGAAATAGACGTCTTGGCAGCGCCCGTCAGAGTCACGCCGCCAGGGGCGAAGTCTGATTGGTATTTGACGAAGTCAAGGCCAGAGTCCATGTACTTGGACAATGAGTATTTCAGCAATGAGATCGCGCGCGCGTTAGGTGTTTGGTCATTCGCAGACAAGACCATCGTGATATCGTCACCAATGATCAAGCCCTTGCCAGCGGCAATGTCTTCCACATCGCGGCGCGTGATGCCCTGTTTGGGATTGCCGATCTCTTGCCCGAACAGTAGGCCCGTGTTACCGGTTGCTCCGGAAATAGGCGTTGCGTTGCCTAAGGCTGTATTGATCTGTTGTTCTGTCGCATTAGCATTGCCGGCGGTTTTCAGATAATCAGTGCGGTATTGCACCAATTTTTCCAGCGCTTGTTTCAAGTTCAAGCTTGAGCCAGCGGTTGGCATGGTGCTGCTGCTGTAGGTGGAATTCAGGTTGGTGACCAACAAAGTTTTTGCAGCATCTGTGGTGGCTGCAAAATAGGCATTGATGAAGGTGCCCAAGTCAGACGCCAGCGCGTCAGAACCTGTTTGCTGAACCGCCGCATTGCCACCCGACTTGAGCAAAGCCAAGTTGGTGGTGGAAGAGGCAAACTGCGCCAAGTTGGCACTGACCGATGCAATGGCGGTGGCAGCTGCGCCCGAGGCTGCTGCGTATTGCGCTGCGTTGGTCACGCCAAAGGCCGTCATGACCTTGTCAAAAACGGTTTGAATGGATGTGGCGGCACTTGTTGTGGTTGTCGAATACAGATTTGCAGCGGTGCTGGGCGCTGACAACGTCAAAGCAGCAATTTCCTTGTTGATCTGATTTTGAACTTCAAGAGCCGTTTTGCTCACACCCAGTTTGGTTAAAAACAAGGGGACGATGGTGTTGATGTTCGTAACCACCGCCAGCGACACTTGGTTTTTAACCAAAGTCGCCTGCGCAGTAGCTGCCGTCGTAGGCGAGGTGCTGCTCAGGGCGGCATACGGGTCGGTATCGCTGTAAGCGGTCAAGCCGTAGCTGGTCAACACTGCGGCTTTGGCCGCATCGGTTGTCGCTGCCGCATAAAGTGTTGAGATGGCAGAGACCACAGTCTGGCCAAAGCTGGCTGTCATGGTGCCGACTGCACCGTCAGAAACGGTGTCGTAGCCGCCCGATGTCACGATCTTGGCGCCGCTGGTCGATTGGCCCTTGGGCACCGTGAACGTGTACGTACCGGTTGTTGTGCTCTCAGTGGCCAATATGTCTGTTCCAGCATCGTACGAGCCGTTGGCATTGACGTCCAAATACACGGTGGCGCCCGAAGCGTAAGCGTCTGATGCAATCACAGAATAGGTCAGCCCAATCGATGGCGATGCACCTGCCGTGCTGGCGTTGCCTGCCACGTCAGTGAAGGCGCTGGCAGCTGAAGAAATTGAGATTGCGCTGGTGCCGTCCGCCGTGAAGGTGGCCGTATAGACCTTGGAGTTCGAAGAAGACACTGCAAAACCACTGAGCGCGCCGCCCGCAACGGTGAAGTTGGAAGCGGTCAAAGCGGTTGCAGGCACTTCAGATGCTGTGAAAGTGATCAACGATGTGCCGCCCGATGCCACTGCAGTTTGGGCCGAGGTGATGGCGATGGTGGGAACCGCTGTGTCCAGTGTGAAGGCCAGCGCTGCAGATGTTGCACTGTTGCCTGCTGTGTCAACTTGTTTGACCAAAACGCTCTTGCTTCCGTCGCCGGTCAAGGTGAACGAG
>Ga0214919_10000079_pt1 | contig 148133 bp, 211 predicted proteins | sample LL1503_MetaG_FD_177994 | JGI IMG/M metagenome (GOLD analysis project Ga0214919, IMG submission 177994) | Freshwater microbial communities from Lake Lanier, Atlanta, Georgia, United States - LL-1503 | ecosystem: Environmental > Aquatic > Freshwater > Lake | place: USA: Georgia | collected...
GTGAGCGGGCAGTGTTGTGTCCGGGGCAACCAAAACAAAAAACAGGCAAGCAGAATATGATCAAGTGGCTGACGCAACAGACAAAATCATTGTGGCCACATATGGTGTCGCTGCTGTTGGTATTAATATTCCCCGTATTTTTAATCTGGTGCTTGTTGAGCCTGGTAAAAGTTTTGTTAGAGTTATACAGTCCATTGGTCGTGGCATACGCAAAGCGGAAGATAAAGATCATGTTCAAATCTGGGACTTGACCAGCACTTGCAAATTTGCCAAGCGACACTTGACCAAGCGCAAACAGTTCTACAAAGAAGCCAACTATCCCTTTACACAAGAGAAGTTGGACTGGATGAAAATAGGTTGACATTTGTCACACAAACCTGTATTATAACAACATGCGAATATTAACCCTAGACAACATCCATTACGACCTTGATCATTTGCCCGAAGAAGTAGATGACATGCGGTTTGCTATCTTAGACAACTCAAACCCTCAAGAGCCTGATTACCATTTTATTCCCTTGATTTTTTTAGAGAGTTTCAATGCACCTGCACTGGTGCTACGCATAGGAACCAACACCATAAAGATGCCCATGGACTGGCAGATACTTATAGGCGAACCAGAAGTGGGTGACCTGGAAGTGTTGCCGTTAACGTCAATCAATGATCGTGGATTTAAAGTGTTTCAATTCAATCCACTAACCAGTTTCCGCCCCAGCTTTCCGGACATTGAAATCTTAGATGTTTATCATGAAGTGTCGTGGTATGCACCCAAACTAAAGAATGGCCAGTTACTTGCTGTACCACTCAACAATGATTCAGATCCCGACTGTGTGTACTTTGTGAAAGACATCAGTCGCAACTGTGAGATAGTAGACTACAACAAGAGTTGGTAACATGCCCTACACTGAACCACAAATATTTGAAACACTCAATCGCTTGGCCAAGATTTACTTGGAAAGTTATCCAGAAGATCAGCAAGGACTAGAACGATTCCTGCGCTGGGCACACAGCCAATACGGTTATGAGTATGGGAACACTTAAACCCGGCGCCACTTACATCTACGAGCGTGTGGGTAATGAAGTGTATGCCCGCGAGTCAGGTGCTGATCCCAGTACACGTGAATTAATAGGGTATGGGTATGATCCAGTGACTGGACATCAGATTGATCACGACAAGCGCACTAGTGATGGTAGGCCCTTGTTTGATCACATGCAGGAAGATAAAATGTGGGGCGATATTCGGCGACTGGCCCGGACCAATCCTGCTTTACAAGATTCTCTAGAACGTGTTATAATGATATACCGACTAATCAAAGTAGACAAGTGAGCAATAAACTAAACATTGCCAATGAGATGCGACAACTGGATCGCAAGAATAGAAACTTTTACAGCGAACTCACAGACGAGGAACGCAAGAAGTTTTCAAACTATCTCATGATTCGTTGGGCCAGTTGTGTCGAAGGATCAAGAGAACTGCAAGAGTTTTATTTGATTGCCACCAACGAGCGATTGAACAAACACTTCTTCAACATTAACAAGCACCCTGAACTGCAATGGCTGTGTGCCACAACAGTGAGTCCAGACATGGGCACACCCAGACACAACTGGATCTCGCCCAAGAAGAAAGAAACAGGTGCAGGGGCAAGCAGTATCAGAAAACAACTGGCAGAGTTGTTCCCTACATACAAAGAAGATGAAATAGCCATGTTGGCCTCAATGACCACAAAGAAAGAACTTGATCAATACATCAGAGACCATGGCAGAGACACTAAATGAACTCACTTGCGGCTACTGCAAGAAAACATTTCGTCGTGCAGAAAGTCTTGTGGTGCACATGTGTGAGCCCAAACGTCGACGTCAAGAACGCAGTGAGCGTGGTGTTGAACTGGGCTTTCAATCCTACTTGAGATTCTATGAGATTGCACAAGGATCAGCCAGGCTCAAAACATTTGATGACTTTGCAGACTCACCTTACTACCGAGCATTTGTAAAATTTGGCAGGTACTGTGTGTCCACCCGTGCAATCAATCCTAGACAGTTCACAGAGTGGTTGCTGAAACACAACAAAAAGATTGACAACTGGGGCAGTGACAAAATCTACACTGAGTATTTGCTGGACTATTTGAAAGTAGAAGCAGTGGCAGATGCACTTGCCCGAGCAGTGGAGTTTGGTATAGATTGGAGTGAGACTCACTCAGCACCTGCCCATGATTGTTTGCGTTACGGCAGCACACACGCCATGTGCCATGCTATCACAACAGGACGAGTCAGTCCTTGGGTGATATACAATTCAGAATCTGGGCAGAAGTTCCTGGGTGAACTCACCGCCGACCAAGTATCAATGATATGGCCCTACATAGACTCAGACATATGGCAAAAGAAGTTCTCAGACTACACCGCAGACGCTGAATACGCAAAAGAAATATTGAAACAAGCAGGATGGTAACATGATTGGTAAAATATGGCAAACTGGCAAGTATGTGGCAGTCACTGGTGGCCCCGCTGGTAACTATGTCAACAACACTGGTTTAATGAGTGTGGGGCAATTACAATTTAACACCCACAATCAACAACTAGAAGTGTACAACGGTACCGGTTGGCAAGTGTTAAATCTAGGTCAGTATCATGTTGGTCTTAATGAACATGCTGAAAATTTACTTGATTGGGTGAGTAAACGGCGTGATGAAGAAGCAGAAGCCCGGCGCATGGCTGAAGAATATCCTGCTGTGGCTGACGCATTGGGTGCTGTTCGTGAAGCTGAACAGCAATTGAAAACTGTTGTGGCATTGTGTAGAGTATGAGTGCAGACATTGACATTGATGTTCCGGATCGTGGTCGCATACTAGAACTGATTCAGCACACCCCTGCTAGACAAGTTGTGGACGGAAAACCGCGCAAGCACAACTCTGGTATCTACATCACAGACATTCCGCAAGATCCTGAACATGGCTGTGCGGCCATTGACTATGAGTCAGCGGAACAGCGTGGCTACTTCAAAATTGACTTGTTGAACATGAGTGTGTATCAGCTGATCCGAGACACTGCACACTACGAAGCCATGCTGTCGGAAACCCCTCCATGGTCAAGATTGTGGACCGATCGAGCATGGACCAGTCAGTTGGTACATATAGGAAATTATGTGGATTTGTTGGCTGCAATGCAACCTGATTCCATACCCAGGATGGCTGCTTTTATTAGCATTATCCGTCCAGGCAAAGCACACCTACAGCGAAAGCCTTGGGATCAAGTGTTTGCTGAAGTATGGGATGGGGATGAATCGCGTGGATATACGTTTAAAAAGTCACACGCTGTGAGCTATGCTGCTCTGGTGTCTTTACACATGAACTTACTCAATACGACGAACTAGTGTGATTGATTTGCGCTTGCTCTTTTTGCGAGCAATGTCTACCAGGCTGCACACAGGCCCATGTAGTATTTCAAGATCTTTGTTGCTAAATGTACGCAAGGTAAAACGGAATTGATCCCAATCCCTGCGCAGGAATATGTTAATGGGTATGCTGCGATTGCTTTCCCACCACCAAGTGTTGGCCAATTCCAAGAATGCCAGCTTGTCCGCTTGCGTGAGCACGGCACCAAAGTCGTAGATGGTGGTAACAGCGTCATCCTTGTTCTGCACAATGCCCACATATTCTTGACTGGCATACACACACAAGGTAATGAACGGATATTTTTCTGCTAGTTTCTCAAAAATATTGTTGCCCATAATACGAGAATATTTATGTACAAGTTTGACCGGTAACCGAAATCATTAAATAGATCAACAATGCAAATTACTATAGAAAACCCATCAGTCAACATTAGAGACTTCTTGACAAGATATCAAGCCTGGCATTATAGCAAGTTACTTGCAGAGCCCAACAAAGCACTAGTGGTTGACTTTGGCAATCAAGGATATAGGATTCCTTGTTTTAGTGACCGGGACATTGAACAAATTAATGCATGTCAATCAAAAATTGTAGCAATTGATTGCCTCAATGAAGGCATACGTTACTGTGATCACTACACCCAGTACGACAAAAACAAACTCTACTTATTGTTTGTACCATGGTTTGATCAACACAGGATTGACCTACCTATTGATTACGTCCCAATTTGGTATTCCCATTTGCTGTTTGACCTGGTAGACAACTATCTTGATTCAAAATCTTGGTACTATCATGTAGATCGAACATACACATTTGATTACCCCAAACCTTGTTTGTTTACCACTATTGCTGGCCCTAGAGGTCAAAGGGAAATAATTAAAAATGCCCTTGTCAACAACTTAGAAAAAAACAGCTTTATTTTTAGGTACGACGGAAAAGACTTTGGTAGAAACATCAGCGCAATTGATGTAGTTGACACATCAGTGCCTGGTTTTGTGGATGTTCCCCAAGCATTTGAATCTCAGTTCTTGCACATACGTAATGAGCGCCATTACATTTACTGGAAGTTGATCAGCATGGCAGCGCACAACATGAGCTATTTTAACTTGGTGTTGGAAAGTGATGTGGGAACTGATGGATTTTTTATAACAGAAAAAGCCATAAAACCTCTATTGATTGGGCAACCATTTGTGATATACGGCAGTCAAGGATTCTTGCAACACATAAAAAATCTAGGGTTTGAAACGTTTGGTGCATTATGGGACGAGAGCTACGATCAAGAACCCAACTACGAAAAACGTGCCATAATGGTCACTGAGTTGTGTGTCAAATTAAAAGATTTTGATTGGGCTGGCAATCGTGATCAACTTCAGGCAATTTGCACAAAAAATCAAATGCGTATTCACAACTTGAGTTCTGTGGCTCAACAAGAATTTCAAGATTTTGAAGCCACAATACAAGCACTATGCCTCGATAAATAGAACATGTATTCAACCACCATCTATCTTTACCAACAAATCATCCGAGTTCTCTTGATAGACACCAGTGGAAGTTATTTTACAGCGAGGTACGACCCAGTGTACGCAAAACAATTAACCGTCAACAAAGGCGTGGACAACGTCTTACTTTTTGAATTCATCAATCAAGATGAAAAACCTGTAAACATCACAGGCAGTACATTTCGATTTAGACTGCTGAATCAAACTGGAGATCGACTGCTGTTGGAAAAAGACATGGTCACGCTGAGTGCTACTTTGGGCCGTGTAAAAGTTGTGCTAGACACCGCAGACACAATAGAAATCCTGGCACAACCTGGCAGCTACAGTATTGAACGAACACAGGGCAATTATGTACAAGCAGCATTTGTCAACGACAACGCCGGTGCCCGGGGCGATTGCAATATTGTAGACTCAGTATTGCCTGAATTCATGGCCAGCCAACCGGTGACCATTCCCACCATAAACGGTAAAAACTCCTGGCCACAGGCAGCGCCAAGTTCGTGGCCAGACTGGGCACTGCAACCGCAGCCACTGTCACGCAATTATTTGACTGAATATTATTCAAGTCATATCAATACCACAGGCGCCAGCTTGACCACAATCAAGTATGATCTTGTGCATTTTACCGGCACAATCAAGGCACAGGCCGCACAAGATTACGAAGCACTTTGGGTAGATGTTACTGAAAGCACAGAATACTTTGATGAAACTGGCACATTCTATTTAAATGTAATGGGATTTCATCCGTTGTTGCGACTGGGCATAAACAACAGTCAAGGCTACGGTGCTAGTGCAACTGCTACAGTAGTGGATGGCGTGGTTACTGGTGTATCAGTTACCAATGCAGGAATAGGTTATATGGCTGCACCATGTGTGCAATTACTAGGCAACGGAGCAGGTGCCACAGCCGTGGGGGCAGCATTTGTGGGTCCAAGTGGCATTGGTGCAATCACTGTGACCAACGGTGGTTCTGGATACTTGCCGCTAAACTTTGGCGGTACCGAAGCACAGGCCGTGACTGTGATGATCACAACAGGCTACGTTACCAATATCTTTTATCGTTAAGCATTGCATTTGCGTGACAAATCTGTTACACTGTACAGATGCTTGATATCCTTGCTTACCTACCTGCAAAAAAGAAACCCACACCTTCGGGGTGGTTGAGTTTCAATGCGGTATGCTGTCAGCACACAGGCGGCACACATGACAAACGAGGACGTGGCGGACTCAAAGCCACTGAGGCAGGTTGGAGTTATCACTGCTTCAATTGCAATTACACAGCCAGTTTTATCTTGGGACGCAGTGTAAGTTATAGAGCTCGAAAACTACTGAGCTGGATGGGTGTGCCAGAAGTAGAAATAGAAATGCTGGGATTGGAAAGTCTACGGCACAAAAACATACATGGCATACTGAGTGAACGGCAGCAAGTTTGGAATGCCATAAGCGATATTCAATTTGGTGAGTTTGATGAGTTGCCACCATTTGCAGAAATAGTCACACTTGAGCATGAATTACAATGGAACTACCTGCGTACAAGAAAGGTGCCTGAAGACTTTCCTGTGCTCACAGCTGAAAAGAATGATGGCGTTCACTGGACTCGCCCACAGGTCATAATACCGTTTACCTACAACAATGTCATGGTGGGGTGGACTGCCAGGATGTTGGATGGCAAGGCACCCAAGTTTATCAGCCACAGTCAGCCTGGCTATGTGTTTGGCACAGACTTGCAACATGACAATTGGCAGCATGTGATAGTAACAGAAGGCATATTTGATGCACTCAGCATAGGTGGCCTGGCTGTGATGCACAACACCATAAGTGATCTACAGGCAAGACTGATACGCAGTCTTGGCCGGGAAATTACAGTGGTACCAGACCAAGACACCGCTGGTGTTGAATTAATTGACCGTGCAGTGGAACTGGGCTGGGCAGTGAGCATACCCAACTGGCCTGCGGGTTGTAAAGATGTCAACGATGCTGTGATAAAGTTGGGCAAACTGGGTGCCTTGCTAACTATAATGCAATCAAGAGAGACCAGCAAGATCAAAATAGAACTAAGGAAGAAAGCACTTGTTAAAAGAATACGGACTTGACGTTCAACGTTTATTTTTAGAAATGATGTTGGAAGATGCACAGAGCTATGTGCGTGTGCAAAACATCTACAACCCGCAGAACTTTGACAAAAGTTTACGAGCCGCGGCCGAGTTTATAAAAGAACATTCAGACAAGCATAAGACACTGCCTGACCGTATGCAGATTAGTGCCACTACGGGCATCAAACTGCAAGCAGTGCCAGATCTAAATGAAGGTCACTTTGATTGGTTCATGATTGAGTTCGAACAGTTTACCAAACGGCAAGAACTAGAACGTGCTATTTTAAAAGCCGCAGATATGCTGGAAAAAGGTGACTTTGAGCCTGTGGAGAAACTGATCAAGGATGCAGTGCAGATATCTCTAACTCGAGACATGGGCACAGATTACTTTGCAGACCCAGCGGCTCGTATCAACAAGTATTTCAACTCGGGCGGACAGGTCAGCACAGGCTGGCCACAACTGGATAGATTGTTGTATGGTGGATTCAGTAGAGGTGAACTAAACATCTTTGCTGGAGGATCAGGCTCGGGTAAATCACTTGTGATGATGAACATTGCATTGAACTGGTTGCAACAAGGTTTGAGTGGCGTGTACATCACACTGGAACTGAGTGAAGAACTCACAAGTTTGCGAACAGATGCCATGCTCACAAACATGAGCACCAAAGACATTCGCAAAGACATAGACACCACAGAGCTCAAGGTCAAACTGGTGGCCAAGAAGTCGGGCAACTATCAAGTCAAAGGGTTGCCAGCACAAAGCAACATCAACGACATACGGGCATACTTGAAAGAGTATCAAATACAAACAGGCCGGCGTGTGGACTTTGTGATGATTGACTATTTGGACTTGCTGATGCCTGTCTCTGCAAAAGTTTCACCCAACGACTTGTTTGTGAAAGACAAATACGTTTCGGAAGAACTGCGTAACTTGGCCAAAGAGCTGGGCATCTTGATGGTAACTGCAAGTCAGTTGAATCGATCGGCTGTGGAAGAAATTGAGTTTGATCACAGTCATATTAGTGGTGGTATATCTAAAATCAACACAGCAGATAACGTGTTTGGTATCTTTACAAGTCGTGCCATGAAAGAGCGTGGCAAGTATCAGATACAGTGTATGAAGTCTCGAAGCTCGACCGGCGTTGGTCAAAAAATTGATTTGGAGTACAACATTGAAACAATGCGCATTACTGATGAAGGCGGAGAAGATGGAGATGGGTACTCAAAGAAACCATCAGCTTCGATCATGGACTCAATCAAGGCCCGCAGCCAAGTTAGCCCGGCTAGTGGTGAATCAGACACAGCTCCATGGGACAGTTCGGACTCAGCACCAAAAATCACAGCAGATGTTCAGAGTGCAAAACTAAAACAACTGCTGGGCAAGATCAAAACTGGTTAAGCCACTGTGGTCACAGCAGTCCATGTGGTTGAACCGCTGGTGTTGACATACATGCGATCGTTTGTGGTGGTGCCATCTGTGCGCAGGTACAAACTGCCCTTGGCAGCACTCAATGTGGGTGCACCAGATCCAAAGAACACCCCAAGATTGGCAGTGCTTGAGAATTTGTAACCTGCTCCGGCTGTGCCACCTACAGGAACAGCAGTAGCTGACAGTATAGTAGCATTACCCACAGCAGATACTACAGCACTGCTCAGTATGTTGCCACCGGTGATGTTTGCGCTTGCGCTGACTGAGGCTGCTGAAATTGCAGCACCAGTGATCAAGTTGCCACCAGTTACATTGCCAGTTACGCTGACTGTAGTGCCTGTATGCAATGTAGCATTGACGTTGGCGCCACCCAAGATGTTGCCACCTGAAATATTGCCCGTGCCGCTAATGACACCTGAGCCAAACAGCACATTGCCACCAGTGACATTGCCTGACACCAAAACTGTGGTACCTGTGTGTATTGTAGAATTGACGTTGGCAGTGATTACATTTCCACCAGTGATGTTGCCTGTTGCCGAAATCAAGCCTGCAGTTTTAACATTGCCACCTACCACGTTACCTGTGGCAGTCACACTGTTCACAGTGATATCAGTCAATGTAACGTTGCCAAAAATGTCTCCGCTCACAGTCAAATTTCCTGCCATGGTCACGTCATTGGTGTAATAACTTAGTGGACGATTGTAATCAAACAAGGTGATTGTAGTGCCTTGATCGTATGTAAGGAAACCAAATTCGTATGTGCCAGCAGCAGCAAATGTAATCACGTTTGTGCTATACCCTTGTACACCAGTTGTGCCCAGGCTGACACTTGCTGGCAAAGTCAATGTGCGAGCTGCTTGATCCACGGTGATTATTAATCGGATAATGCCCACCGAGCCAGCAGCGGGCCATGTGGCAGTGGTAAAACTCACACTGATGTTGCCGCCCATGACAATGGTTTGCACATGCCCTGCACTGCAATCTACTGTGATTGCACCTGTGGTGTTGGCAATCTGTACTAGTGTGCCAGAGAACCCTTGTATTTTGGCATTGTAGATCAGGTTGTTGGCCATATTGTTGTCCAGGGTAGTACCTGTCAATGCAGCCTTGAACACACCTTTTGATTGCAGATCATCTATTTCAGTCTCTGCATATTGAAAATTTGTTTTAATTGCTGTAAAATTGTCACGCATGCCTTGTGTATTGTTGGGCACGCCAGCAATTGGGTAATTGCCATCTATGGTAGCGGGGTTGATCTGACTGGTCATACTGTTTCCTTGTATTAGATATTTATTGCAACAGCATTTCCGCTAAATAATCCAAAGGCCCGTGAACAAATGCAAAAGAAGACACGCAGCATCTTAGAAGAACTAGATAACTTGTACGTAGAGCGAGATCGCCGACTGGTGATTGAGACTCGTGCCAGTAACATCATAGAATCTGCTATTAGATTGCTGGAACAAATAGAAGCTGAATACCCAGCTGACCAAGCTGAGAATCTGCAACGCAAATTGCTCAATGCCATTAGACATAGAGACACCGGCAAATTTGAACGCTCAGTCAGGAGAACACATGCAGATCTTTGAAATTACTGCTCGCAAAAAGCTAGATGAAGTCAACTTTGGTGCGTTTGCCAAAGGCGTTGGCAGCCAACTTGTTAAGAATGTCAAAAGTGATTTGGGCATTCAACCCGCAGATAACAAAGTCAGTGGAGTGGCAGCTCAACAGGCAGCCACCAAAGCCACTGCTGGAGCGGTCAAAGCACAGGCACAAGCACAGCAACAATTATGGAGTAACACACTAAAAACCATGACTGCGGCTGCTTCCCAAGCAGGTACCGCACAGATTGATCCGCAAGCGCTGGCCACAAACCTCAACAAACAGATTCAAGGCATGATAAAACCACACGGACTCACAGCCAGCATAAAACCCATGAATGGCAGACCCGTGCCACAGGTTGATGATTTTACAGATGACATTGATCCAGAGATGTTGGATGCAAATACCAAGGCACAGGTGGCACAAACTGTGGCACAAATCAATCAGTCAATTGCCAGTATTCTTGCTGCACCTCCCAATGCCACAGCCGCTGACTTGGCCAACAACTGGATGGGACTGGCGCAAGGTGTTGCTGATGCAGGATCAATGACCACATTCCATGCCAACCCAGGTGGCGGAGGCGGCAGAGTTGCCGGTGGTGGAGGCACAGATAGATCAATTCCTCCAGCAATTCAACCAGTGGTCACTGCACTGGGCACTGATTCTGCCAGCATGCAAAAATTTGCTCGACTAGTTCAAGCAAGCGGTAAACCAGTCAAAGCAACTGGTAACCCACAAATAGATTCGTTTCTTACACAATCAGGAATTAGATTAACTTAATGAAAAGCCTACGCACACTCTTAGAAGGCGGCAATGTATTCAAGGATGCAGACGGCCAGCCACTCACAGGTCGTATCAATCAAAGCGATGTTCCTGCCACAGTGGCCTGGATTGAACAGCTAACTGGACTGCAATTCCCACGTGATCGTTGGCTGGGATCAACTGGCAAAGCCCCCACATCAGGCGACATGGATCTTGCAGTGGACACCAATGAAATTTCCAAGGACCAATTGGCCCAAATACTCATGCAGTGGATCGTCGGTCATAAACTGCCACCTGCTGAATGGATCAAAAAAGGCGGCGAAGTACACTTGCGCACACCCATACAAGGACGTCCTGAGTTGGGCTATGTGCAAACAGATTTTATGTTCTTTCCCAACTTGGACTGGGGTACATTCTTTTACTCAGGTGGTGAAGACTCTGCGTATAAAGGTATGAACCGCAATGTGTTGATGAGCAGCATAGCCAAACAACTGGGACTCAAAGTAGGTGCCAATGGCATGTTCAGTCGCGCCAACAATGCACTGGTACCTGGTGGCATGGATCCTGACTACGTGGCTCAGGCATTATTGGGGCAAGGCAAAACTAAAGCAAACTTAAAAAATGTAGAGAGTATCTTTGCTGCCTTAGCCAAGGACCGAGACAAAGAAGCCAAGGTCAAGGACTTTCGCGATTACTTGAACAAAGAAGGTTTACAACAACCCGACGCTGTAAAAGAAGACACAGACACGTATTTCCTGGCACGCCTGCGTGACAGAATTGTGAATCAAGGCATGCAACCGCTAGTGGAGCGTGAAAGTTCTAATCCATATCAAATCTACGAGTCTGAAGAAGCTGGAGTAGGTGGCAAGGCCAAGGGCATTGAACACCTGGAAGACTATGTGTTCCGCAATGGCTTGCCGGGTGTGACCAAGGCATTGCAAATTGTTGCAGCCGCTGCTGCTGCTCCGGCCCAGACCACCACTGTGAAATGGGATGGCAAACCTGCTGTGATATTTGGACGCAAGCCCGACACAGGCGAGTTTGTGCTGACAGACGGATCAGGATTTGAAGCCAAAGGCTACGATGGACTAGCAACAAGTCCCCAAATGATGGCTGACATACAGCGCACACGTTCGGGTGCTAGAGACGAGTTGATTCGACTGTACGCCACACTGTGGCCCAAACTAGAAGCGGCCACTCCCACCAACTTCCGGGGATATGTCAAGGGTGATTTGTTGTACATGAGTACACCGCCGCTAGAAGCTGGCAACTATGTATTCAAGCCCAACACAGAGCAATACAGGATTCCGGCCAAGACTTCATTGGGCCAAAGAATAGGTGCCAGTGACACAGGTATTGCCATGCATTCCATGTACGCAGATGCAGGTGATGCACGTCAACCACTTAGAGGTGTGCGTTTTAATGAGGTTCCTGGCTTGTTGTTGATTGAACCCATTGGTGGCACAGAAATCGTGCCTGATGCCAACTTGATCAAGCAAATCAAATCTGTGGCCAACAGTGCAGACGGTCGTGCCATTGCCACACTGTTCAACCCTGCAGAGTTGCGAGCACAGCAGATCACAGACTTGGCCAAACTGTGTGTGGACTACATCAACTTCAGAATCAAACAACCCAATGCCAACTTTGACAACTTGTTGCCAGGGTTTGGCGAGTGGTTGCAAACCAAAGTCAGTCCCAGAAAGTTTGGCAATATTGTGGAATACTTGAACAGTCCTGCCAGCAACGCAGGTGCGCTGTCGGCAGCATTTACACTGTTCTTGCTGTTGCACGATTTAAAGCAGAACGTTCTGCAGCAGTTAGATTTAAAAAATCCTGGGCACGAGGGCTGGGTAATGGCCACTGATGCAGGTTACGCCAAAGCTGTCAATAGATTTGACTTTACTGCAAGAAATGCGGCACAAAATAATCCTCAACAGGCATGATTTTTACCGATTGTATAAATAAAAGCAGGTCCAACAAGACCACTTAACCTAAAGGAAAAAATCATGGCAAGTTTTACAAAAGTAAATGGAACTACACAACCAGTATTTGCACTGGACGTGGCAAACGGCAGTATCGCAGGAACAGCAAACGTTGCGGCTCAAGGCCCAGTTAATTTAGCTGGCCCACAACTGCAATTCTTCTCATTGACAGCAAACGCTGCACTTACCAATGCTGGTAACGTCAACGGTTACTTGAACAATGTGTTGCAAGCAATTCAACAAACCGGCACAATCGCTATCTATCAAGCAGGCGCCACAGCCGGTACAATCAACTTGGCTATTTACCCAGCTGGTGCTTACACCACAGCTACCTTGGTTGCCGCTGCTCAAACAGCCAATGCCACAGGTGGCTTGAACATTGGTATTCCAACTGGCAACGTCAGCGCAACTGCCAGCTTCACTAACCTGTAATCAGTTTAGTTCCAACGCAACCCTGGACGTAAAAAATCCAGGGTTTCTTTTTGGCGTTAAATATGCACATAATGAAAGTCTTGTGCCGCACTCTTTTTGATTGTACCTTCACTGGGGTAACTGGACATCTCCGACCACAACAGTTGCCCTTTACCACAAAAACAAGCCTGGTAATTAACACGCCTGACCAATGGAATCGCAGTCGCAATCAACAACGCAACTGGGAAAGTCTATTGCAAATTGTCAGTCTAAGAACACAACCCATGAATGTTGTGCCACCCACCAAGCACAACGATGGTTGGCATTTTGAATTTGAAGTAGAAGCCGAAGGTGTTCTTGCCGGTGGACACAACACTGACGACCTAGCAGGGTTAGTAGCAGACTGTGAAGGTGTACCCATGATCACAGGACTTGACGAAGCAGAAGTTATCACTGCCACCTTGCATGCTCAAGGTACCAATCAAAACATTTGGTTCAGCGCCATAAATACGCCATTGGAGCCCGAACATGGTTGATACTACAGATATTGAAAAGAAAAGTCTTGAAGCTCACGTTGAGTTATGTGCCGAACGTTACCGCATGCTGGAACTCAAAATAGAAACAGTGGAACGAGAAGTTGGAGAAGTCAAACACATGATGTCAGATGTGCATGGCATTGTGCGCAAAATGGGCGAAAAACGCAACGATCAACTGATCGCCTGGGGCATAGGCGTCATTGGTGTGTTGCTGGGCATTGTGGGGTGGCTCACTACACAGTATGTAAAAACTCTATGACCCGTGATCAAAAATTAGAACGCTTTGCTGAGCGTGAACTCAAACGTGTGTACACTGAACTTATCATAGATGATGAACACGGTGGATACGTTGCGTTTGGGCGTTATCACTTGTGTCCTGAGTCAGCGGGCTTTGCAGTGTATCATAGTGATGATCTTGTGAGTATGTTTAGCAGTAAAAAAACTGCTATGTCATGGTGTGTGGCAGATCATTTGCAGCAGTATCGATTAGCACAAAACATCCGCATACTAGACAATAAAAAACAAACATTAACTGCTGATATCCATTGCCGCAGCGGGCAAGCGGACCGTAGCAACAGACCTGAATTCCGTGAAATGGTGCGCACCAAACTTGCACCCAAGATCGAAAATCTTACCCTGCTGAATCAAGAACTTGAAAAATGTTTAAATTCGGCTAAATATCTACAACTAAGAGGATTTGCCAAATGAAATTAACCGAACTGGCCACAACAAAAAAGAGCCGCCAAGCGACCCAAGTATTTGAAAGTTACTTTGGTACAAAAATGCCCGTGAACAAGATCACAGTGCGCGAAGCACGGGTCATGCTTAAACGTGTGCGTGGAGTCATTGCTGAACACCAGCGTGGCACCGGTCGTCACACCAGTGAACGTAACCCTGCGTATCTTAAATTGATCATGATGGAACAAGCACTGGCTCATCGTGTGAGTGAAGAAGCAATTCCAGTTGCACCACCCACACAGGCCAAACCAGGACAACCAGTTGCTGGGCAACCCACTACTGGGCAACCGTCCACAGTCAACATCAAAGATCCAAAGTTGGCAGCGGCATTGAAGAAAAGTCAAGCAGGCCAAACACTAAATCCTGAAGAACAAAAACTTGTGGCTGGCCAAGCATTGATGACTGCCGAAAGCCGGTTGCGCCGAGCATATCAAGTGTTGAAAGAATCAGAAGTTCAGCAAGCACAAGTTGTGTTGGCTGCACAAGACATGGTAGACAAAATGCAATCAATGTTGGAAGACACAACAGAGATGCAATTCAAAGAACTGCCTGCACTAGTAGATAGTATCCGCAATCAAATTGGCATTGAACAAGCTACACAATTTAATTCTGACGTAACAGCAGCATTGCAAGGTCTTGTGCAAAACCTGCAAGGTTCTAAACAGCAATTAGAAACAGCACTGGGTGTTGTGACAGGTCAACCTGCACCACTAGACACCAGCATGGCTGCCAGTGGTGTGCCAGGTGCTGCTCCAGCCCCTGTGCCAGGTGCTGAAGCTGGTGCCGAAATGGGTGCTGACGTAGGTGCCGAAATGGGTGCCGAAATGGGTGCTGACGTAGGTGCCGAAATGGGTGCTGAAGAACCTGCCCCGGCTGGCGCTGGTCTAGGCCGAGCACGTAGATAATGAGAATCGACGAAGTCGAAAATTCAAGTTCACTAGATCCAAACAAACTAATGGGTCTAGTGAATTTTCTTTCTGGCCGTGCAGATGACGAAAATGCACAAAAACAAATCAGCACTGACGCATTTATAAGTGCCGCACAAAGTTTGGGATTTCCAGTCAATCAACGTAATATTATAAGCGTGGTAAGTACACCACCTTTGGACAGTGTACTAGAACCAATTGATCCCAGCAACCCTAGTGTGATCATGTACAAAGGCGCCAACACCGGTGCAACCCAAATGCCTGTAAACAAAGCACAAGACATTGTGGCCGCCTCGGCCAAATCTGCTGCCGGCAAAGAACGCGGCGTATAATCATTCTCATTGACACTTGTTAGTAAATACGCTATAATCAGCGAAGGAATATCACATGGCCTATTCAGAAAAAGTAATTGATCACTATGAAAACCCACGCAACGTGGGCAAGTTTGAAATTGACGACACCATTGGCACAGGCATGGTGGGAGCACCAGCATGCGGCGATGTGATGAAATTGCAGATCAAAGTTGAAGATGGAATTATAACAGATGCCAGGTTCAAAACATACGGATGCGGAAGTGCGATTGCCTCATCCTCTCTTGTTACCGAGTGGGTTAAAGGACGAACGCTTGACCAGGCAGCAGCTCTTAAAAATTCAGAGATTGCTCAAGAACTCGCATTGCCACCAGTCAAGATTCATTGTTCTATTCTTGCTGAAGATGCTATACGAGCAGCCGTAGAAGACTATCGTAACAAGCATGCTGCATGAACTCACGTTAGGAAATGACGTTGCGGTACTAGATTGTATAATTAGTACCAGCGTTCCGACAAAAAAAACAAAAATACTATTCTATCACGGTTGTGTGGGTGAATGGATGTACTCGGCATCTATTTTGTTTAAAACGTACATTGAATGGTTTTATCCAGATACCGCTGAACATTTAGAATGGCTTATTCCTTTACAAAGTCAAATTGATGATCAATCATTGATTAACTACATAACTCAAAATCAAGTTGACTTGTTGTGTACTAGTCACTATGTTTGGAATCATGATTTTTTAATTTCGCAACTGGCTAGAGTTTCAAAACATCTTAAAGATGTAAAAATTATTTCTGGTGGGCCCAACATAGATGTCAACGCTGACCCAAATTTTTTTGAAAAATATCCTTTTATTGATTATGCAGTGTATGCGGCCGGGGAACAGGCCTTTGCTGACATAATAAATCATCTAGTTCTTGACAAACCATTGATTGCATTTAATACATCAAATTGCGCTTGGCGCAACAATAACGACAAAGTTGTTGTGGCTGATTATAAATTTGTGAAAATGATAGAAGTTAGCCCGTTTGTTTATAATGAAAAGTTTTTTGAAGAAATGACTTCAGCTTTTGTTAAAGAACATACCAACTTATGGTTTGCGTATACATTAACCAGAGGATGTCCGTATGCCTGCACCTTCTGCGATTGGAACAGCGGTCTTGGTAATAAAGTTTCTAGACGCAAAAATACCTATCAGCAAGAAATTGACTTGTTTCAACGACTAGGGATCAAGAACATATATTTGTCGGACGCCAACGTTGGGCAATACGAAGAAGATGTCAAAATGATTGAATATTTTGCAGAGAAAAATGTCAAAGAAAATGTTGGGTTCCACGTGGGTGGTAATTTCAGCAAGCTCAAGAAAGAAAATAATTTAAAAATCTTTCATGCCATGGCCAAAAGTAAATTGCTTCACAAGGCATTTAACTTTTCAATTCAAGATACAAACGAAGAGATATTAAAAAATATTGATCGTCCTGATGTGGGATGGGAAGTTCATGCTGCCATGGCAGATGAGTTACGACAAAGCTATCCGCATCTGTGTGTGAAAGCACAACTGTTATATGGACTACCTGGGCAAACTGTTGAATCTTGGAGGGAAACACTTCGGCAAGTTACTCAAAAAAATATTTTTCCAAGGCCTTTGTTCAATGAACCCTTGCCATCAAGTCCGGCATTACTAGACCCAGAATATCAACGACGATTTCAATTTGAATATATTCAGACCAATCGACTCATAGAAGGATTTGTGCAGGCAACCAAATGTGTTACCATGGTGTCAAAAAAAAGCAGCTCTTTTGATCAAGCAGACATTGTACACATGCTGATTATATCTGCAATGTATCAGGCGTTGACTGCATTTAAATTGGCAATGATCGAATGTGGATCTAATGGGTTTGATATTGAACCAGTTGTAACTGGGTTGATTCGCACCCCACAATATCAACGCATATATGACAATTTTTTATACAATTGGACTGTGGAAAATAATTTTTACTTTACCACAGATTTCAGTGGTAACCACAACATAATTAGTGACTTGACTATAGGAATTAAATTGGTTTCGGATAATCAATTTGTAGCAAGTGTTATATCTAATTTGCCAAAAACTTCACGTTCTGAATTTATTCAATATGTAGTGACTGATAAATTCAAAAAAACGATCAATGAAATATTTTCAGATTTTGATTGATATGATAACCATAACTGATGTTGCTAAAAATAAAATTCAAAAATTAGTACAGACCAAAGGTTATGCTGGTATACGATTGGGAGTAAAAACTACAGGTTGCTCAGGGCTTGCTTATGTGTTAGAATACGTTAACAAATACGTGCCTGAATCAGGAACCATAAATTATGCTCAAAATGATTTCTGTGTGTTAGTTGATAAAAAACATGATGTATACCTGCGTGGCACACAAGTAGACTATGTGCGCCAAGGCCTCAACGAGGGCTTTGAGTTTTCCAACCCCAATGAACGTGACCGCTGTGGTTGCGGAGAAAGTTTTAGAGTTTGATACCAGGTTACTACACTACACAACAGCTGACAGAACTTGCACAAGGCAACGCTGACACATTTAGATCCATTGGCAAAACACACAGCAAAATGATCTTGGTCAATGACAGTGTGATCATTATCTATGCCCATAAGTTTGGTGCTGCCTTGACCAAAGATCAACGTGAGATGTTGCTAGACGTAATTTGTAAACATTACCGCAATCAAACTATAGAAGTAATATCTGGGGACGGGGAAAATTTAGAGTTGCTGGGAGTGTTAGACTTACTAGAGCTCATAACTGCCAAGCTCAACATACCAATACAACACATAAGATTAGCCAGTACCAATCCTGATTATGCAAGAGCTTTCCCTCATGTGCGTAAAAAGCCTGGAGTATTTCTTGCTGCCTGGAATTTTATCAACCCAGTTGCCACACCTGTCAAAACAGATGCCAAGTTTGTGGGCACCGCCATTGGGAGATTCACACCCAGTAGATTTAGATTGGCATATGAAATGGATCAGGCATTTCCCAATGATGCAAAAATAGTTTTCCAACAAATACGCAATCAACTTGAAGTACTAAACTGGTCCAGTGGTGTTTATGATCGCGAACTAGCCTGGGCGCAAACTCGTCAATTTGACACAGATGTTTCTGTAGAAGATTATGCTCGAGAACATTGGGCTGCAGGATGCCGCAACTACAATGCTTGGTCGGCACAGTTTCAAATTGATGTTGTGGCCGAGAGTGATGTGTTTAACTATCACTGGCTCACAGAAAAAGTTGCCAAACCCTTGGCCACCGGAAAGCCTTTTGTATTACTAGGTGGCCGCCACAGTTTACGATTGCTACGTGCCTGGGGTTTTGCAACGTTTGATAACATCATTGATGAATCATATGATGACGAAGAAATTCCCACATTGCGAATTACAAAAATTATCAATAGTCTAAAACAAGTTTACCACAGTCCTGATCGACAACACCTTGTAGCACAAATGAATCAAAACGCACACCGCAATATTGCACAGTATCAAAAATTCTGTAGAACTTAATATGTACAATCCAAAATTCAATTACCAGTCCATTCCCCGGGAAAACGTCAACGGACGTAGACTATATGCCACTCCTGATGGCAATAAACTACCCAGTGTGACCACAATACTTGATGCCACCAAAAGCGAGGAAAGTAAAAAGGCCTTGCAAAATTGGCGCAACCGAGTGGGGCACGAGCAAGCACAACAAATCACCACAGAAGCTGCCAACCGCGGTACAAGAATGCACACATACCTTGAACAGTATGTCAAAGAAGGTGCCATAAAAGACCGTGGTACAAATCCATTCAGTTGGGCCAGTCATGCCATGGCTCATAAAGTTGTAGAACATGGACTGAAAAATGTTAATGAGTTTTGGGGCATTGAAGTACCGTTGTATTTCCCTCGAGTGTATGCAGGCACCACAGACGGCGCAGGCATACACTTGAATGAAGAAGCCATCCTGGACTACAAGCAAACCAACAAGCCCAAAAAACGTGAATGGATTGATGACTACTTTGTGCAGTTGTGCGCATACGCAGAAGCACACAATGAACTGCATGGCACAAACATCCGAAAAGGCGTGATTTTGATGTGCGTCAAACCTGCTGTAGACGATCAAATGAACATGATCTCCCAGCCAGAATACCAAGAATTTGTGCTGGAAGGCCGGGAGTTTGACAAGTACCGGGACCTATGGTGGAAAAAGGTTGAACAGTATTACTTGCTAAATATGTGATACCCGAAGGAATCACACTGTGGCAATCGTACAAGTATCAAGAATCACCACTCGCAAGGGCTTACTAGAAGACCTACCACAGCCCTTGGCTGGCGCCGAACTAGGCTGGGCCATTAATGAACGCCAATTATTCATTGGCAACGGCACATTAGAAGAAGGCGCACCTGTTGTAGGCAACACTGAAATCTTAACTGAATTTTCAGACATATTGGGATTTGCCACAGCATACACCTACAAAGGTCAGGCGGCTGGATACACTGTCCAAACTGGCGAAACTCCCGGTACCCCCGTAACACAAAGCCTGCAAAGTCGTCTGGACAGTTATGCCATCATCACTGACTTTGGTGCCACCGGTGATGGACTCACCGATGACACCGAGGCTATCAATCGCGCATTGTACCAATTGTATTGTGTGCAGAACAACACTCAGATTCGCAGAAGTTTGTTCTTCCCTGCAGGCACATACGTGGTTACTGACACCATCCTCATTCCACCTTATGCCAAATTGTATGGTGAAGGTGCCAACAGCAGTATAATCAATTTCACAGTGCAAAACTGGGCCGCAAGCACCAGTTATGCTGCTGGTGTGTTGGTGTACTACACTGCCACTTCGGCCTACTACCGAAGTCAGGCTGTGGTACCTGCCACAGGAATCGCAATAACAAACACTGCCTATTGGTCGTTGGTGTCATTACCTGATTATGTTGTGAGAACTGCAGACAGTTTGCAACAAACAGGTGTGAACATTGGTACAAACGGTGCTGTGGCACCACAAAATATTGAAGTATCTGGACTGGCCATCAGAACCGATCAGGTACATGATGCAGTGTTGTTGCAGGCCGCAAGTGATTGTTATTTTGACAGCTTGGATATTGCTGGACCGTTGACCACTACAGATTTAACAACATCAGCTGATGATACTGCGGCTATTCGTTGGGATAGCACAGTGAGTCTTGTTACCAAACAAGTCACCTGGAATAATTGTGTATTTGGTGGGTTTACTTACGGCACTGCCACAGACGAACAAGTGCAAGGTATCACTATCAGTAACAGCCGATTTGACACACTATACCAAGGCGTATACCTTGGTGGTGCATCACCAGTAAATGGCGGGCCAACTGGATTTCGACTCATGCACAACACGTTTGACAATATCTATGTTGAAGGTGTGGTGATCAACAATGTGAGTTTGAATGCCACAGGATACAATGTATTCTATGATGTGGGCAACCATTTCCAAGGTGTTACTATTCCTGCCAGCTCAATTATTTCAATTGACGCTGACAACAACATCAGCGTTGGTGACATGTTCCAACGCACCACGGCACAGAGTTCAACTTATCCAAGAATTTATCTTTACAATATAACCACAGGCACAGTACCCATCAGTATTGGAGTAGATTCAGCAGCACAAACACAGTTAGGCAGTTATGTTCGAGAAACCGGCACACAAGCCACATTGAGTGCCGGTTCAACCAATGCCACATTGTTTACAAAAAATTCAACCTTGGTCAAGGCATTCTCAATGAATTACACCATAGTTCGAGAAACGTCAGTGCGCACCGGCACAATGATCATTGTGAATGATGCAGATGATTCAGCAGGTGATGGATTTTCATGGACTGAAGACTATGTACAAAATTCAGATCCTGATGTGACATTGAATGTGACAGATTCGGGGTCAGTCATTACAGTGCAATACTCTAGTAGTAGTGTTCGCGGCGCAGGAAAGATTTATTACAGTCTCACGCATCTCGGCGTATAACTAGTTGATGTGGCCACGTAGTTTTGCCGAAAGGCTGGAGTCTTGGGCAGACCTAAGACAGCATTGTGCAGATCTTGATCCTGAATCTGCTGTAACCAAAATCAACACCTGGTGGTTTCAATCACCTTGGTGTGCATATCATTTGCACTGGGATGATCAAGCAGACTGGCCTGATCCTTGGCAGTTGTTGAGCGACGATGTGTATTGTCCTCTTGCTCGCGGGCTGGGAATCCTGTATACTATAACACTGTTGGATCGTGCAGATCTGCAGGATGCTTGCATGATTGAGTATCTAGGGGACAATTTAGTCCTGATTCGGGGTGAGAAATATATACTGAATTGGGATCCTGATCAAGTGTTAAATATCAGCCTGGGGAGTTCAAAACCCAGACGGCGTGTCAGTCAAGAAGAAATAAAACAAAAAATTCGTTAGGACGAGATGAAAAGCATTACAGTTGTAAAGCGCAGTGGCCTTCGTGAGCCGCTGGCATTGGAGAAATGGCAGACTCAAATTGCCAAAGTATGCGCAGGCATAGCAGATGTTAGCCAGAGCATGGTGGAGATCAAAGCACAGTTGCACTTTTATGATGGTATTACCACCAAAGAAATTGACGGTATTACCTTACGTGCCATTGTGGACTTGATTGACGTGGAATCAAATCCTGATGTTGGGCACACCAACTATCAGTATGTAGCAGGTAAACAGAGACTCAGCATGCTACGCAAAGACGTATACGGTAGTTACGATCCTCCTCACTTGTATGACATCGTGAAGACCAACGTGGCCACTGGTCTGTACACTCCTGAACTGCTAGAGTGGTATTCAGAAGACGACTGGAACCGCATGAATGACATGATTGACCATGCCAAGGATGAATCCTACAGTTATGCCGCAGTAGAGCAATTGATTGAAAAATACCTAGTAAAGAATCGTAGTACAGGACAAACATATGAAACCCCTCAAGTTAGATACATGGTGGCCGCGGCTACTGTGTTTCACAAAGAAGAGCCTAACTCAGCTAGAATGCGTTATATCAAAGAATATTATCAAGCCGCCAGTGATGGTTTGTTTACTCTTGCTACACCTGTGCTTGCAGGGCTCGGCACTCCTACTAAACAGTTTAGTTCCTGTGTGCTTATCAGGAGTGACGACGATCTTGATAGTATATTTGCTTCTGGTGAGATGATGGCCAAGTATGCCAGCAAACGTGCCGGCATTGGTTTGGAAATTGGTCGCTTACGTCCACTAGGCTCACCCATCCGTGGTGGCGAGATCATGCACACCGGCATGATACCATTCTTAAAGAAATGGTTTGGTGATTTACGTTCATGTTCACAAGGAGGTATTCGTAATGCTAGTGCTACAGTGTTCTATCCAATTTGGCATCATCAGTTTGATGATCTTATTGTGCTTAAAAACAACCAGGGCACTGAAGAAACTCGGGTACGACACATGGACTACGGGGTGGTGCTGTCCGCATTTTTCTGGAGACGATTCAAGAACAAAGAAAACATAACATTCTTTGATCCCAACCAAGTGCCAGACCTGTACGAAGCCTTTTATTCAAACACAGAACTGTTTGAGGAACTGTATGTAAAATACGAAAAGCGTAAAGACCTACGCACTAAGACTATGAGTGCTGAAGAAGTATTCAAGTCAGGCATACTAAAAGAACGTACTGACACTGGACGCATCTACTTGGTGTTCATTGACAATGTCATGAGTCAAGGCCCATTCAACCCTGAATACCATACCATTTACCAGAGTAACCTTTGCTGTGAAATTCTTCTTCCTACTAAACCCTTTAAACGTCTGGATGACCGTGATGGTCGTATCGCTCTTTGCACACTGGGATCAATCAACTGGGGTGCGTTCCGTAATCCAGAAGACATGCGTCGTGCTTGCCGTATACTTCAGCGTAGCCTGTGTAACATTCTTGACTATCAAGACTTTCTCTCCATCCAGTCTCAACTCTCCAATGACGAGATCCAGCCCCTGGGCATTGGAATCACCAACCTTGCCTACTGGCACGCCAAACGCAGCCTCAAGTACGGAGAACGAGACGCCTTGGCTGAAGTCAAGACGTGGATGGAACATCAAGCCTACTACTTGACCGAAGCCACAGTGGAACTGGCCAAAGAACGTGGTCGTTGCAAAGACTCAGACAAAACACGGTATGGACAAGGCATCTTCCCTTGGGAACTACGTGCCAAAGGGGTAAATGAACTTGCAGACTTCACACCTGATCCTGCACTGGACTGGAATACCCTGCGTGGCAACATGAGAGCATATGGTGTACGTAACGCCACATTGATGGCGGTGGCACCTGTGGAGAGCAGTAGTGTTGTGATCAACTCAACCAATGGCATTGAAATGCCCATGAGCCTCATTAGTGTCAAAGAATCAAAAGCAGGCAGCCTTACACAAGTTGTGCCTGAGTATCACAGACTCAAAAACCGATATCAAATGATGTGGCAACAACAAGATTGTATTGGATATTTGAAAACAGCCGCTGTGCTGGCAGCATACATTGACCAGAGTATCAGCACCAACACATTTTACAATCCTGCACACTGGCCAGATCGTAAGGTGCCCACAACACTGATTGCCAAAAACTTGATGCAAGCACATCATTGGGGTATTAAGACATTTTACTATAGTCTAATCAACAAACAAGGCGCCAAGGCAGATAAAGAAGATGCACCATTGGAAGCTATAGACTTTGATGAGGCAGATGACTGCGAAAGTTGCAAACTTTAAACATGCAATTTTTAAAACACATTGATTTTCGATATCACGATGGAGTAAATCTGCCCATGATCAATGATTTCATGCGCAATCAATTTTATGATCGTGTGCTGTCAAGATATGTTGTCAATCAACGTTGTACTGACATTGGATTTGGCACAGGACTGTTGTCAATGCTGGCACTCAAACACGGTGCTGAACATGTGCGAGCATTTGAGTCAGACCGTAACAGATATTTGTTGGGTTGTGAGATTATCAGTCAGTTAAAGTTGCAACACCGTATTGAATTGATACATGATCGATACACTACTTCAACACACGCACCAACTGCTGTTACATTTACCGAAACTGTAAATGGTAACCTGTGGTGGGAAGGTTTGTGGAACAGTTTGCCACCACACCCAGGACACATATTTTTACCTGGTGAATATTTTTTAGAATTGTGGGCTGTGGAAGTTCCTGACAGTTTTGCCCGGGGACTGTGTAGAGTTGGGCAAACACAACAGTATTTTGCACCCGGCGTTGATGTTGACCCTGAGTTTGTTGCAGTGGTTGATGCACTGGCTGGGCGTGAACCAGCACCTGCATGCTTGCCATTGCCACAGGGCATAGTGCAATTTGAACGCCAGCAAGAAACTGACTGGGGATGGATTCCTTACATGCGAGCAGTGCAAGCAGGCAGTGTGGTTGCCAAGTATCACGCAAAGTATCATCAGGATGGGCAAACAGAATTTGTACTCACAGTACCAACTGACAAATGGCATAATAAGACAGTGTTGATTGTGCCACGAATGGGCATGCAACAAGATCAGGATCGATTGTATCTAGACACTGGACACTGGGGGCCAGGCGAGAATCCAGTGTTGTTGGTAAATCCCCAAAATACATTGGTTGTAACACACAACATAAAAAGTGGAATAATTAACTATTCCCAAGGAACATAACATGAGCAAAGAACAATACAATCTCGCAACAAAAACAGACTACCTACACCGCAAGATGTTTCTTGATCCAGCAGGACCTGTCACAATCCAACGCTTTGAAGAAGTCAAATACAACAAACTTGTGAAGTTTGAGCAAGAGGCACGTGGCTTTTTTTGGATCCCTGAAGAGGTGTCCTTGACCAAAGACGCTAACGACTTCAAAGAATCGTCAGACACTGTGCGACACATCTTTACCAGTAACCTGTTGCGTCAAACCGCCTTGGACAGTTTGCAAGGACGTGGTCCTGCACAGGTGTTTACTCCTGTTGTGAGCATTCCTGAACTGGAAGCCTTGATGTACAACTGGAGTTTCTTTGAAACCAACATCCACAGTAGAAGTTACAGTCACATCATTCGCAACATCTACAACGTGCCCAAAGATGTGTTCAACACCATTCATGACACACAAGAGATCGTGGACATGGCATCAAGTGTGGGCAACTACTATGACGAACTACACAGAATAAATTGCCATAAAGAATTAAGCAGTGAAATGACAGGCATGGTTCTCGAACAAGAACACATCAAGGCCATCTGGTTAGCACTGAATGCGTCATATGCATTGGAAGCATTCCGTTTCATGGTAAGTTTTGCCACAAGCCTGGCCATGGTTGAGAACCGTATCTTTATTGGCAATGGCAACATCATTAGTCTAATCCTGCAAGATGAAATCCTGCACAAAGACTGGACTGCTTGGATCATCAATCAAGTTGTGAAAGAAGATCCACGCTTTGCTGCCGCCCGAGCCGAATGTGAAGCTGAAGTGTACCAAATGTACTTGGATGTTATCCGTGAAGAAAAAGTCTGGGCCGACTACTTGTTCCAGAAAGGTCCTGTGATCGGACTCAATGCCAACATTCTCAAAGACTTTGTGGACTACACAGCAGTGGGCGCACTCAAAGAAATTGGCGTCAAGTACTTGGAGCCTGCACCGCGTAGTACACCCATTCCTTGGTTTATGAAGCATGTGGACACCTCCAAGAAACAATCTGCACTGCAAGAGACAGAGAGTACCAATTATGTTTTGGGAGTTATGTCGGAAGAGTTAGATTACGATGATTTACCAAATTTATAAGGAATAATATGAAAGCAATAATCTGGAGTCGAGACCAATGCGCCTTCTGCGAGCAAGCCAAAAACTTGTTGGAAAGTCGAGGCATTGAATACGAAGTGCGCAACATCAGTCACGACTGGACACGTGAACAACTGCTAGAAGCAGTGCCCGCTGCCAGATCAGTACCACAAATCTTCTTGGATGAAGAATATGTGGGCGGATTTCAGGAACTGCGCCAAAGGTTGATGTAATGCCACAATTCACATCTGACTGGTTCAGCAATGCACTGGTCAACTTTGATTTCATTACCAACTACTTACAAAAACAAAAAACAGTTGATAGCATATTAGAAATAGGCAGCCATGAAGGCCGCAGTACCTGTTGGATGTTGGAAAACATGCTGGCAGACACAGGCACCATTACCTGTGTTGATCCATTTGCGGATCGTCCTGTGACAGCATTCAGTTATGATAGCATACCAGAAGATCGCAGCATTGAACAAATCTTTCGTGCCAACACTGCAGAAGTTAAGAAGCCTGGACAAACTGTAGAAGTAATACCCAACATGAGTTTCCCTGCATTGGCACAGCTGATTGTGGATCAACGTCAATATGACTTTGTCTATGTGGATGGCAGTCACAATGCAGATGACGCCTTGGCAGATGCTGTGATGTGCTTTGGACTGCTGCGGCCAGGCGGCGTAATGTTGTTTGACGATTACTTGTGGGAGGATGATCAGCACTACTTGGGTCGTTGCAAGCAAAGCATTGATGCCTTTGTGAACATGTTTTATCACAGGCTCAAGTTAGGCCTGGTAAATTATCAGTTGGCAATAGTTAAAAAGGAACTAGAATGAGCGTCGAAATAGGAAAAACATACACCATGCGCATGGGCTATGGTGAAGAAATTGTAGCAAAAATCACAGGATTCAACAGCAGTACTTACACACTGAGCAAGCCAGTAGCAGTGGTGCCCGGACAGCAAGGTATACAGTTGATGAACAGTTTGTTCACCGCAGATCCTGAGGCAGAAGTCACGGTAAATATATCTAGCGTGGCCATGATTGCCCCTGTGCGTGAAGACGTGGGGGACAGTTATTTGGAAGCCACAACAGGCATCAAGCCTGTGCGCAGTAAAATCTTAATGGGATAACATGCCAGCAGTACAACGACAGGGAGATCCAAACGGTTCAGGTGGTGTAAACACTTCTGGTGTGGCTTCTGTGCGAGTAAACGGTCGTCCTATTGTTGTACCTGGAATTAGTGTAACACCACATCCTTGCTGCGGCGATCCTGGTTGCGGAATACATTGCTCAGCAGTGACATCAGGTGGGTCAGGCACAGTACGTGCTGGCGGACGTCCTGTGATACGTGATGGTGATAGTGACACTTGCGGACACAGTCGTGTGGCAGGATCTAGTACAGTGAGAGCAGGATAATGGCCGAGTCAACAGCAACACCACTACAACTCACAGCAGGTGTGGGATTTTACTCAGGCAATGCAATAACAGCCAACACCCAATTGGCCAATAACATTGCCAGTTACAATGCTCTTGCACCCATAGCCAATTTGGTTTACACCATTGGTCAGGCCACAAGCAATGTCACGCTGGCCATCAGTGCTGGAACATTGGCCAGTCTCAAAGCCATTGGTGCCAGCGTGTCGGGCAACTATTGTCCTGCCCTGGGCGATTCAGTACCCAGCAATGTTTCATGGACTGTGGGCAGTGCAGGATATGCCACATCAATTTCCACAGCAGGCAGCACGTATTTGGGTGGCGGCGACTTTAGTAAGTTTGCGCAGGCATTTGGTGCGGCACAAGGTTACATTGCACTCACAAACAATGTCATACTCAGTGCAGTCAACGTCAACAGTGATGACTATCTTGGTCCCACATTCAGCAACATGAACAACCTAATCACTGGAGACATAGCCAAGGTCAATTTGGCTTTTCCAGCATTTGGTGCTGATCTTGAAGCTTCGGGTGATTTAATTGATTTTGAAAACGTTGACATGTTTGGTACGCCAGCTGTGTTGTTGCATCAGTTGGCAGTGAAAGGTAACATGTTGAATGGCTCTACTCCTTGTGTGACCAATGAATTAAAAACTCAAGGATTAACAGATCAAAATATTTCTGATCTTGTAAATCTTAATGTTCAAAGTTTGTTTAATCCTAATGGATTGACCAAAAATGCTTTTGATACACTACAACAACGTGCGTATCCTGCATTGTGTAACGTGACTGGATCATGTTTGCAGGATGTGTTGGACATATTGGCATGTACCTTGCCAAATATTTCCAAGATGTGCGAACTGTTGAACCCTGTAAAGATATTCCCCACAAGTTATTCGAGTTTGACGCTGCCTACCCCTGATGGACCTGTGCTGATATATGACACAACTGGTGCAGTAAACAGTGTGGTTACTCCCATATTGAATTCAGGTGTGTTGACTCCAGTGGGGTGTGATGACTTGAGCAAAATAATTCCTCCAGCCAATGCTGCTGCCGCTCGTGCGCTGCAAATTGCATTTCAACAGGTCAAAGGCATCACTGGAACAACTGGACCCAAACTGGCAGCAATATTACAATGACCACACTAGCACAAACCGCCGCAGAAACTGCCACATACTCACAACGACTAGGCACCTTGAAAGGCCTGGACTTGATTGCCAACACTACTACACCTGTGCCTGCAGCGGTAGCCACATACTATGATACCAACATAGCCCTGGGGTCAGGACCCAGTGGTACATTTTTAACCACAGACTTTTTTGGCTCAGCTGCTGGCATTCCCTACAACACCAACTTGGCCACAGTCACATCAACCATCTCAGCACAACTCACAGCAGGCACACTGACCACACTAAACACTGTGTACTCTTATATGAAGACCTTGGTAACTGGTGGCTATGGGTTGCCAGGAGCAATAGCTCTTCCTGCACCGTATAACGCAGGTAATCCTTATGCTTCATATGATGCAGCCTTGGTTGCATTGATTACTGGAGCAGATGCTGCCGTTGGCGCAGCCATCTCAGCCATGGGCGCCACCACAACTGCCACATTAAATACCGCCTGGACTGAGATGACCACACACAGTGCCAACGAAAGTACATTCCAAACTTTAGCATCAATTAATTTTTCAACACTGACTGCTGGCGCACAGTTGCCCATCACTGCGTTTATTCCTTCACTTGCTGGCTACGGCAAAGAAACACAAACAGGCATGGCCGCTGAATTTTTGGAAAGCATTGCCAACACTGCCAATCAGTATGGCCAGGCCATGGTAGGTGCGCTACGCGAAGGTCGCAACACTGCCGGACTTGATGCCATTAACTTGAAAATTGACAATGCAGTACCACAGCAACCCAATGCGGTGCCGCCGCAGGCCACGCTGAGTAGCAGTACATACACACCCGCCGAAGCCAGAGCACTGGTGTAACGCTCAAGTACTACCGTAAAAAAGTAGTACTTTTTTGTGACTTGACCAGAAATTCCCTTTTTGCTATACTAGTGGCATACAAAGCAAAAAGGAGCCTGAAATGAGTTATTACATTGTTGCAAAAGGTACTGGGATGATTGTTACAGATGGTCCCCACAAAACCCGTGCATACAAAACTTTTGGTGCCGCACGTGCCACCCGGACACGCCTGTGCAACAAAGCAGGCTGGATCGCGGACGAACTCAGCATCATTGCCACCAAGTACTACACACCCAAGATGGTCGAACGGGTCAACATCATGACTGGCGAGAAGTTCAAGGAAGATGTCAACACACCGCACTTCTGCTCACCCAGCTCAGAATCATTCTGGAGCATGTAATACTTGAGTATTACCGTTTTGGTGGTTGACCAATAATTGCCAAAATGCTATAATATGGACATATTGTAACAAAAGGAGCCCAAGATGACTACATACGCAACAATCCAAGAAATCAACACCGCGATCATGTTCAGCAATTTTACAAACGAACAACTCAACAGCATCAATGATGCGGTGAGCTATGCTCGTGCCCAGCTTCGTGCTGTAAAGATCCGCTCGTTCACCAAAGGTGATACTGTGAAGTTCCACAGCATCAAACGTGGTGTCACTGTGACAGGCACAGTGACCAAGGTTGCCATCAAATATGTCACAGTCAAAGACGGTGTGACGCTGTGGAAGGTGCCAGCCAACATGTTGGAAGCCGCATAATGATGTATGACTTTAGTTGGAGTGATCCTCTTAGTTGGATAGCAATAGGAGTACCGGTTGTGATCTTTGCTGGTATTGTTATTGGTATCTGGGAATTGTCAAAATGGATTTGGAGTTGAATAATGGGACTTGACATGTATGCATACGTGGCCGCCCGAGCAGGCCAGCAAGATGAATTTTACGAAGGTGCAGAGCTTGATCCTGACACTAGGGAATATGTAAACCCCACGGTCAATAAGCCGCGACAAATTTGTTACTGGCGCAAACATCCCAACCTGCATGGATGGATGGCTCAACGCTGGCTGGCTCGTGAAGGCAATGCCTTACGAGAAACAGACAACTTCAACGGCATTGAATTTGAACTCACACGCGAGGACTTGGATGACTTAGAAGCCACAGTAAAGGCACGTGAACTACCAGCAACATCAGGATTCTTTTTTGGTAGCGATGCTGACAAACACTACTACAACGATGATTTGAAATTCATCCAAGAAGCCCGAGCAGAAATGTTCTTGGGTTTGAAAGTGTTTTACAACAGTTCGTGGTAGTATTCTTATTAAAATAATACAAGCATGATGACTCAATTCCAAGGCAATTAAATATATGAATGACATTGACTTCACACACAAACAATTCAACGGTATCACTGTGGCAGCCGACTGGATAAGGGACCTTGAAAGTTCGGACAGCCGACTGCACAAAGAGCGGGTGATTGAAAAAGCCCTGATGGCCTCAAAGTTGGGCAGTGCCAATGCGCAATGTTTTTTGTTCAATTGCTATCAAGCCTATAATCCCTACTACACATTCCATGTTCGACAGGTGCCCGAGAGCGAAGGTATTGAGCATGCAGAAAATCCTTGGCCTGTATTTTGGGGACTGTTGGAAGGCCTGCGCACACGATCATTTACCGGACATCGTGCCCGAGATGCCATTGCGGAATGTATGAAACGCTTTGACAGTGTGGAGTGGAACAATCTCTGCAGACGTGTTATCACCAAAGACCTACGATGCGGCATCAGTGAGAAAACACTGAACAAAGTGCTGGGCCGAACAGAGTGGCGTATTCCTGTGTTCACTTGCCAGTTAGCACAAGATTCAACGGACCAACCCAAGAAGTTAAAAGGTATCAAACGCCTGGAGTGCAAGTTAGATGGTGTGCGTGTGCTGGCTGTGATTGAAGATGGCAATGTCACACTGTACAGCCGTAATGGCAAGGTGTTTGAAAACTTCCCCGAAATTGAAGAAGCTGTTCGACAACACAGCACCAAGTTCATGCTGGGCGATGGTGGCGGTCATAGAGTGCATCAACGCCTAGTCTTGGACGGTGAAATTGTGGGCGAGAGTTTTCAGAAGCTGATGAAACAGGCACATCGCAAAAGCAATGCAGTGACCACAGGCATGACCTATCATATCTTTGACATGTTGCCCTTGAGCAGTTTTCAAGAAGGTCACTTTAACGCACAACAACACAAACGTATTGAGAGCCTGGAACGTGCTCGGGCTCGACTGCCCGAACATGGTCCTTTGCAGATCATGAACGGCCTGGACGTGGACCTGGACACAGCCGAAGGGCATGACATCATGCAACGCTATGCCGAAGCTGCCATTGAAGGTGGTTTTGAAGGCATCATGATCAAGAGCATGGACGCACCGTACCTGTGCAAACGCACAGATTCATGGATGAAATGGAAACCCACAATCACAGTTGACCTGAACATTGTGGGATTTGAACAAGGTACTGGTCGCAATCTAAACCGCCTGGGTGCTATAATCTGTGAAGGAGATGACAATGGACGACATATACGAGTCAATGTTGGTAGTGGCCTGTCTGATAGCGATCGTGATGAGTATTGGAACAGCAGGGACACTCTTCTTGGTCACTTGGTGGAAGTGCAGGCTGACGCAGTTACGCAAAACCAAGACGGATCATACAGTTTGAGATTCCCAAGATTTTTACGTTTCAGAGATTTTGAAGCCGGCGAAAAAGTATGATCAATCTTAACTTTAACCTATACAATCCCTGGAGCCGTCGTTGGGATATCATGTGGAACCGGTTCCTTTGGACCAAACACGGTACGTTGACCACACACAAAGTCTGCGAATTTAACGGCTATCGCACCAACCATGTCATTGACTTGGAGTTTGATCTAACATTCCGAGGTGACCATGCCGGCGCCAGAGTCATGCTGGGCGTGTTTGGATATAGTGTTGAACTGCACGTCTACGACACCCGACACTGGGACTATGAAACCGACACCTGGGAAGTGTATGACTAAGAGACTCTACTACGAAAAACGTGGGCGTAGGTATGTACCTGTTGCGGAACATGACTACGAACTACATGATGCCATGCCCAAGGGCAACCATTTGATCATGTGTTATCCTGGCGGGCGTAGCACACGCTACAACATTGAGCCGGCCTTGGCTCCCATGATCGCCGCTGGCCGTGTGGCCGAAGATCGCATGTGTGCAGCAATGCGTAAGGCCAGTGAAATGCGGCCATCTCGTACACCTATCACTCCAGGACAGCAAAGAGCTTGGAAAAAGTTAGCCAAAGAATTTGGAGACGAGCTGGCCACATTGAACGGTGCTAGTTCCAGAGACATAGCCGAAGCCGGCTTAAAAGCCATGCAAGAGGAAGCTGAAAAACTCTTGACCAACCCTGCTGTGAAACTGGCCTATGAGCAGTTTCTCCTAGTGTGTGAATTGACTAAAAAACAAGTTGACAACGCCTGACTTGTGCAGTATAATTACTGTGCATGACCAGGGAGATTGGGTGGTTTAATGGGTGCAACAGAGAAAGATCTTTAACCGGTTCTGTTGCATGCCGTGGCATCAGAAGCAGAAATCCCGTAGGATGAGACACTGGCTAGACCTGGCAACAGGTCAAAACACTGGCTGATACCCAGTGGAGTATGCCCATGTAGATAAAAACAGTGTAAAGGATAGTAATGTCTGTTGAAATTGAAACCTCTGCGCAGAGTACGTTTGAATCCCTTGACTCTCTTAAATTAACGCCCTTGGTCATGCACCGTATTCAAGTGGAACTGCGTGACATTGCCACATGGTATGCAGTTATTCGAGAACTCAATCAGGTGTATGGGGCCAACAACTGGCGGGGCCAAAGTCATGTTCGACGACGCCTGGAAGGCTTGATCTGGGACGACAGCAAGTCTCTCTGGGTTTGGTTTGACGTGCCTGATGTGTCCATTACATCTTGGTTGGCCGTTAAACTAGCCGTCCAAGTGCGTATACCACCCAATAAATAAATCTATGTTCCTCAGTTATTTCACATTGTTAACCGCGCTCTCTTTGAGCATGGTAGCGGCCTGGTACAGTATCTTGGGCCTTACTGCTATTTTTGCGTCAGCAGTTGTGCCCATTATCATCATGGGATCAATACTGGAAGTGGCCAAGGTCACTGTCACAGTATGGTTGCACGAATACTGGCCACGATGCCGACTGCTGATGAAAATATACCTGGTGCCGGCTGTGGGTATGCTAATGGTGATAACATCAATGGGCATCTTTGGTTTCCTATCAAAGGCACACAGTGACCAAAATTTAATCAGCGGTGATGTACTCAGCAAGATTGCAATATATGATGAAAAGATCAAGACCCAAAAGGAAAATATTGAAGCAAACCGTAAAGCACTTAAACAGATGGATGAGGGAGTGGACTCGGTATTGGGCCGCTCAGCAGATGAAAAAGGTGCCGACAAGGCTGTGGCTTTGCGAAGAGCCCAGCAGAAAGAGCGTGTTAGACTTCAAGCTGAAATACTACAGTCGCAGAAGTCCATTGCGGAACTTACGGATGCCCGTGCGCCTGTTGCCGCCGAGGTACGTAAGGTCGAAGCAGAAGTTGGGCCAATTAAGTATATCGCGGCGTTCATCTACGGGGACAACCCGGACGCCAATGTACTAGAACGTGCTGTGCGTTGGGTCATCATCATCTTGGTTGTGGTGTTTGATCCCTTGGCCATCATGATGGTGCTGGCTGCCACAGAGAGCATGAAGTGGGAACGTGAACGCCGAGCCGAACAACCTGCTTACGAGGCCGATGATGGGCCATTGACCGATGAACAAGTTACACAACTGCGTGAGACAGCGCAAGCAGAATTGCCCACAGGTGAAACTGTGGCCATCAGCAAGTTGTTTGATGATCCAGGTGAACATCCTGCAGACACATTTGATCATGAATTACCACAAGACCCGCACCCGCCAGGGTGGATGTATGACGATTTGGCATCACATCCCATACTTGATGAACATGCGGTAGAAGAAATTGTTGCTGAATTTGATCACGCTCGCGCCGCCGTGGCATTCGATCAGGCGTACTTGAACGCCGTGGCACAAGACATTGAACCGGAAGATACAGACGATGTTGGGATCAAAGCCGCAATCAAGCAGTGGAAAACTGAAAATCCTGATGGCACCATAAAAGAAGAACGTGCCAAATTGGCTCGTGGTCAGATTCAACAACTACCGTGGACACAACTGGTGGCGGACAATGACCTGGGAAGAGAGCCCACATCTGGGTTTGGCATTAGTTTTCCTAATAAGCCCATCAAAGGTGACACATACATGCGTGTGGATCAAATGCCCAATGTGCTGTACAAGTTCAACGGACACCATTGGATTATTGTGGACAAGAATTTAACTGATAACTACACATACGACGATGCATATATTGAGCATTTGATCGCCAAGCTCACAAGTGGAGAATATGATCCAGACATGCTGAGTGACGCAGAAGCTGATGCCATTGCTCGTCGTGTAAAACCAATTTAAATATGAAATCATCTGACACGTTAGACAACTGTAGTTTCTGCGGCAAACACAAAGACAGTGTGGCCAAACTCATAGTAGGTAATGAAGTCTCTATCTGCAACGAGTGTGTGGACTTGTGCCAGACCTTACTTGTAGAAGAACTGCCTGAGAAATCAAAAGAAATCACAGACGACACTTTGGATCCCAGAGCCATCAAAGATCACTTGGACAATTATGTGATTGGGCAGGATCATGCCAAAATGGTATTGAGTGTGGCCATTGCCAATCACTACAAACGCATAGCCAATGCTGATCCAGATGTGGAAATTGAAAAAGCCAACATCCTTATGTTGGGGCCAACCGGCTCAGGTAAAACATTGTTGGCACGTACAGTGGCACGTTACTTGGATGTGCCATTTGTGATTGCAGATGCTACAAGTTTAACCGAAGCCGGCTACGTGGGCGACGATGTAGAGAGCCTGATCACAAGACTGTACACAGCAGCCGGCGGCGATGTGGCAAAAACTCAGCGCGGTATTGTGTTTGTGGACGAAATTGACAAGATCAGTCGGCGTAGCGAGAGTGCCAGTATCACTAGAGATGTGTCAGGCGAAGGTGTACAGCAAGCATTGTTGAAACTGGTGGAGGGCACCCGGTGCAGAATTACCCCACAAGGTGGTCGCAAGCACCCGCAAGGTGAAACTGTGGAAATTGACACAGCCAACATATTGTTTATTGCTGGCGGCGCATTTGTGGGACTAGACAGCATTGTCAAGAGTCGTGTTAAAGGCACCAGCATAGGATTCAATGCCAAGGTCAGTGTAGACACCGGTGCACACCTGGATCAAACCACACCTGAAGATCTAATCAAATTTGGCATGATACCTGAGTTTGTGGGACGTTTCCCCAGTTGGGTGGCCTTGAATGAGCTTACCAAACCGGACCTGATACGTATACTTCAAGATGTCAAACACAGTTATGTCAGCCAGTATCAGTGGATATTCAAGCGAGATCAAGTTGAACTAAACTTTAGCCCAGACAGCCTAGATCTCATTGCTGAACGCACTATTGCCAACAAAACTGGTGCCCGTGGGTTACACAGCGAACTAGAACGTGTGCTGTTGCCACACATGTACGACTTGGCTCGTTATCGCAAAGGCGGCATCCAGACCTTGAATATCAATACTGACCTGGTAAATAATCCTGAATCACTTCGGGAAATAAATGAATAAACCACATGCTAGATCAGTCATAGTACAAGACAACAATGTTGAAAAAGCCCTGCGCAAGTTCAAGAAAAAAGTGCAGAACTCAGGCATACTGAATGATCTCCGTGAACGTGAATTCTACATCAAACCCACCACAGAGCGCAAACTCAAACGCAGTGCAGCCCGAAATCGTTGGCGCAAGTACATTGAAGGTCAGCAACTGCCCCCACGAACACATTGAATAATGAAATGTTTGATAAGCCATAGAGCTGATCAGTATATTACTCATCGCCTTGAACAAAACTTTGAAGTGGTCAGAATTGATCTTGCACAGGTGCATGAGTATGATGCTAGAAATCATGTGGTGTTTGTGGATGTGTCAGACACCGAGTTAATTAGCCAACTACGCAATCAAGGATTTGGGCTGATCATATCCAAGTTTTATGATGAGATACTGGATGATGCTCGTGGTACGTACACAGAAGACAACTGCTTGTACTTGTACGCAAGAAACTGGTGCCGCATGCACAGTGCCACAATATGGACCAAGGCACAATACAATTACATTAGACCCGCTGCAACGCCTGACCAATTCTTTTTGCTAATGATGAATTTGCAAAGGGAACACCGAACTCAATTGTTTGACGCTACTCAGCCCTATCACGCAGAGTCATTGTACAGTTACATAGAGCAAGGGCATTACTTGCCAGATGATGCTCCACTGTCCGCGCAAAAACGTGGCACCAGCGATCAACATTTTTACAACCCTGCTTGGTATACAAGAACCAATTTCAGCATGGTATCTGAAGCAAGAGTGCAGTGGCCGTCACGATCCGCCACAGCACGATTTGTCACTGAAAAAACGTTTAAACCCATTGCAGCACAACATCCTTTTATGGTGTATGGAACTCCGGGCACACTGGCGTATTTGCATGAGTTGGGATTTGAAACATTTGATCATGTGATTGATGAAAGTTATGATCATGTAACTGATCCGGCAGCACGGCTTGATGCAATTAAAAAAATACTTGATGCACTGTATCAACCATATCAACAAGGTCAGCAGTTGTTTGCTGATACAATATCTCAGCAAAAAACACTGCACAATTATTATAATTTTTATGATCCAGGCAAACTAAACCAGCTGTGGACCACAGAAATTATCAATCCCATTGGAGAGTTTTTAAATGCATAAACTGGGCTTGATTGGCAGTCGTGGATTGTTTGGTAATGAAATTTGTAAATTTTACACCCCCACACTGGTTTACAATTCCAACAACATTAGTGATCTAGCACAGGAACAATTTGACACAGTGATCTGCGCTGCACCCGGTGCCAACCGCCGAACAGCACAAGCAGATCCCAAAGCAGATTCTGCCAGTGTGGATCGAATCATTGCAGCTCTGAGCGCCCAACGCATACAACGTGTAGTGCTGATTGGCACAATTGATGCTGTGGTCAATCCTGATACTGCATATGGTCAAAATCGACTGCGCCTGGAAAACTTTGTCAAGCAGGAATTTGAGCACCACTATGTGCTGAGATTTGGCAACATTGTGGGGCCTGGCATAAAAAAGAATGTGCTGTTTGATCTCAAGCATGATCAATTTTTAGACAGCATAAATTTGGATTCAGTAACACAATGGTATCCCTTGGATCGTTTGCAATCAGATATTGAGCATGCACTGTCGCACCACAGTTACGAACACACCTTGGTGTCAGAGCCCATTCAAGTACGGGAAATTGTACAAAAGTTCTTCCCTGAAAAGCTCAGTCAGGTAGGCACCGCACCAGGACCAAGAGCCAATTACAACCTGCCTCCCAGTTTTTCAAAACAATTGGTGTTTGAAAAAATGGCACAGTACTGCCAAAAAAATTGACTTCAGTTGAAATTTGTGTTATAAATATACATGTAGTGCCCATAGTGGGGCTACAAATCAAAAAGTCATCTTGCTTAATAAAGGAGAAAACAAATGACAAAAACTCTAACCCTTCGCACATTCGATATTCCCTCAATTCACAAATTTGGTATTGGTTTCGACAACCTGTTTGATGATCTCATGCGTGTGAATGCCCAACAAAGCAGCAACAACTATCCACCTTATGACATTGTGCAAATCAATGATGATGAGTACATGATCAGTTTGGCTGTGGCTGGTTTTGGACCGGACAACCTAAGTATTACCAAGGACAAAAAATTCTTGATAATTGAAGGCCAGCACAGTCGTGAGACCGTGGACAACGAAGATTCAACTGCAAAGTACTTGCACAAAGGCATCAGCGAACGAAGTTTCCGCAGGGAATTTCAACTGGCCGATCACGTGGAAATCAGCAATGCACATCTTGAACTTGGTATCCTCAGTGTTCATCTAAAACGTGAAGTTCCTGAAGAAGTCAAACCAAAGACCATTGCGATCTCTTACAAAGAGTAATATAATGTAAATACAGTGACAGCAATCCTGCTGTCACTGATTGTGTAACAATGCAAGGAATACAAATGTCACAGAGCGATACCCGCACAAGAATCAAACCATCAGAAGCTGTGAAAGAGCCGCCTATGTTTAAAGTTATCTACTTGAATGATAATCAAACCACAATGGATTTTGTTGTAGACAGCCTGATTGAGTACTTTGATTACACTGCTGAAACTGCTGAACAAATCACTGTAGATATTCATCAAGCAGGACAGGCCACTGTGGCGGTGTTACCTTATGAAATCGCCGAACAAAAAGGCATTGAAGTCACGCTGAGTGCAAGATCACAAAGCTATCCACTGCAAATCAAACTGGAACCTGAAACTGTAAATTAATCGTCTACAACAATGCGTAGCGGATGGTACACGTACTGACGCCACTCAGTATCACCCCGGCCCCTGCAGTTGTTGATAAAACGCACACCTTGACGTGCTTGGTCCACACTTCCGTGATAATGTCCAAAGCACCAGGTGTGTATTTTCTTTTGTGTGTCTGCACTCAATGCTCGCATCATGAATCCATTGCCCATGGTGTTGAATCGCAGTGTGTCAGCAAGCCCAATGTCGTGTGCAATCAAACTTGAATTGGGTACTGTATGTGTCACACACACAATCTTTCGAACATCATTATGAGTTTGCAATCGTTTGATACTTGTGACCATGTAAGTGGCATCTGTTGTGGCCAGGCGCCCAGTGGTCTTGGCCACTTGCGCACTGACTTGGCATTGATTCTGGAACCACAGTGATGTTTGCTCTGCATCTATTGACGGGTCAAGGTTGTAAGTCCACCAACCATTGGTGCCTACTATTGCAACCCCATCTACTACCACAACATTATCTTGCAAAAACACAACGTTGGGTATGCGCTTTATTCGATGTGCAAGATCAGCATAACTGGCATTCAAGTCATCATAGAAGTACCGGTGCTCATCATTGCCATCTACGTAAAACACTGCTTGATAACAACTGCCAAGATGCCGCAACATGTCAATCACAGTGTCGCGATCTCGTGCAAGATCTCCTGCTACAACACAATATGGACTGGTGGCACGGCCAGACCAATCAAAATCAGGCCAAGTTTCTGAGTGAATATCAGAAATTAAATCAAATGCAAAACTCATGATACATATTTAAAAGGAAACTGTATGAACATTATATTTGGCGAAGCCCTTGACACCATCCCTGACAACTATGTGGTATTGGAATTGGATACATTTGTATTGCCCCCGGACAGTAGAAAAGTCACATCGTATTGTGTGGTTGAAAAGATCGCCCTGCATGATTTCCCTGTGTTGGAGTCATACAAAAAAGTACACGCAGACTTGATACAGGCATATCGTGATCAAAACTGGGAGTACTGCGAGCATGCCATCAAAGGGTTACTGGGCCGTTGGAATGGCGAAGCGGACACTTTTTATGAAAACTTGTTGACACGAGTGCAGGAATTCCAGGCCACGCCACCTGGTGACTACTGGACTGGCTATATCGACAAGACTGTGGCTTAAATATTGTCAGGGTTGCTGCCAACTGTACCTGATCCCAGCACACATGCAGTGGTGTCTGTGTATTCTACCACGGTCCAGGTTTTCTTTTGTTTATTTGCCAGCAATGTGATATGACTGTTGGTATCTGATTTGCCCACCCATACTGGTGTTTCTCCAAATTCTTTGGCAAAATGTGGTATCACAAAGTCTGCATTGCTACATTTTAATGGCTTTTGTAATTGAACAAGCTCTTGTGCTTGGCCAGTTAAACAAACCAATAATGACAGTGCTAATAATTTTTTCATTGTATACTTCCTGGCTCGGGACTACTTGAGGGTCCTGATGAATGTATACATGCAACATGAGCACTGTATTGTACCACTGTAAATGATCCTGTAACACTATTACGCATGACTGCAATAGTTGTGGGCGATTTAGTTAGTTTGTCTTGTCCTACCCATATTTGTTCCTGACCAAATTCTCTAGCCAAGAACTCTAACATAGTTTGTGCCGGAGCACAATTCAATTGCACTTCTGCTTGGAACATGCGATCTGGTACTTGGGCGCCGGCTATAGAGCTAATTAGGCAGAATAGGAACGCCATTATTAATTTTTGCATAATGGATCCTTAAAATATTATTTATTGCGTTGGGTTAGAGAGACAGCTTCTTTGTACTTCATTTAACATCATATAACGTTCACGCTGTCCGTGATAAACGTTATAAATTACCTCGGCAATGTCCCGAGTGATCTGCATGAATTCTGGATTACAATGATGCGGGAATGTTTGTACGAATGTTTTCTTTGTGTGGTCCCAGTTATTATCTCGCATGATGAATGCGTAATGTGTGAGTTCGTGACCCAGGCCCCAATCTATCATCTCATAACCATAATGTTTCAGTGTTTCGGGAGAGATGATGATTTGCATATCATAGTCAGAATCATCTGGTATGGGAAATTGAAACATCATTCTTGCTCCGGCTGGCAGCGTTTCAACAGTAATCGGAGGCATGGGTAAATCTACAGGGGCGCCCACACGCTGTTTGATAAATTTCCACTCTAGTTCAATCACTGGCCAATCTAAATCCGATATTCCCGGTTGGACGTTGGCTATAGAGCTAGTTAGGCAGAATAGGAACGCCATTGCTATGTATTTCATAGTGGCTTCTCCTGTTGCATATTTATTACACAACAGGCACTAAATTATCCCTAAAAATTTCCCAAGCCCTGTCCCAGTTCCACCGCTGACTGCCATCAAATACCCGATGTCTGGGCAGGAACAAACAGTCAGTAACTGCTTGTTTTAACTGAGCATTGATACAGCCTGTTATACCTTCATCTATTACATCTAATGGACCTGTAGCAGGATACGCAGCTACCGGTGTGCCACAGGCCATGGCTTCGATCATCACAATGCCAAATGTCTCCCACTGGCTGGGAAACACAAACACATCTGCCAAATTGTAATAATATGCTAGATCAGCGCCAGTTTTGAATCCCACAAACTCCACGTCAGGATATCGAGACTCTAACTCTGCACGATATGGTCCATCCCCTACCATGATCTTGCGTGAGTTGGGGTAACTCATGCCGCAGAAATCATCCAGGTTTTTTTCTTTGCTGACTCTGCTGACACACACCAGCGTGGTCTTGGCATTGGGCAAGCGTTCTCTGGGATAGAACACAGTGCGATCAACACCGCGTGTCCAGGAAATAATTTCTCCATCAAATCCATGTGCTTTTAATTCTCGAACCATGGTGTCAGTCGTGGTCAGCACCTTGCCTGAGTGTTTGTGGAACCAACGCACTAGAGGCCAAGTAACTGCTTCAGGGATGCCAAACAGTTTTCTAAGTCCTTCTGGAAACTTAGTATGATAAGCAGTATTGTACCTATAATGACGTTTGTCAAGATATTGTCTAACACGCAGACCAATAGGACCCTCGGTGGCGATGTGGATATGATCCGGACGGATCTCCTCAAGTATCGGGCCCAGGTTCCGCGGAAAGGCAATCTTGACTTCGTTGTAGCCAGGGCAATCAACATAGCGGAACCTCCGGGGATCAAGGTATACAACACGATAGTGATCCCGAATCGCACACGCCTCAATATTTTTGTAAGTGGTAACCACGCCATTGATCTGATCCGGTAAGTTATCTGTGACTATTAAGATTGTTTTTTGCATTCGCCCGTTACCTTGAATGTTTTAAACTTTAACTCATATCGCATGGTCGCCAGCACCTGTTCGCAACTGAGTTGATTTGGGAAAACTAATTCTATTCTTCCGGGTTGATCTTGCGGATTCGTTGTGTGTACTGCTATCAATATCATCAACCACATTGTCAGTCTCCTGTGTCCACGTTACAATTTCCCATGTGCCATCATGCCGTTCTACCAAGGCAGTGCATGATTCTACCCAGTCGCCGTCGTTCATGTATACAACGCCATCTATATCTTTGATCTCTGCGTGATGTATGTGTCCGCAGATCACACCATCAAACCCACGCTTCTTGCAGTACTGTGCAAGATTGTGTTCAAAATGAAATATAAAGTCTACTGCTTTTTTGACCCGATGTTTAAGGAACAGGCTAAGGCTAAAGTACCCAAAACCAAAATGATGACGAATCCAATTAATCCGAGTATTGAGTCCAAGAATGAAATCATATGCTTTGTCTCCCAACATTGCCAACCACGGCGCCAGTCTAGTGATGCCGTCAAACAGATCACCGTGTACCACAAGATAGTGCTTGCCGTCGGCACCTATGTGTTCAGTTTGATTTACCAATTCAATTATGCCAAACCCAATGCCATATTGCATGAAGGGCCTTAGAAACTCGTCATGATTACCAGCCACATATACCACACGAGTACCACGTTTGCTATGACCCAGCACACGGCGAATGACGTTGGTGTGACTTTGTTTCCAGCGCCATTTGTTTTGTTTGATTTTCCAAGCATCAATAATATCTCCCACAAGATATAGTGTTTCGCAAGTGTTGTGTTTGAGGAAGTTGTTGAGTTTGTCAGCCTGGCTGTCTTTAGTGCCAAGATGTACGTCGCTGATGAAAATGCTGCGATAAGTTTTTTGCATATATTATTTAAATCTAGATGTGTTACAATAGCATTACAAACTGGTATCACACAAATGTGTAATATATTGGCACATAAATACCCCGTGAAACCCACCATAGCCCTTTTCATATACGATCCCAAATGCTCGGTGCAGAGCGGGAATGGGGTTATTCGGGCCTTGAGCCCACATTACAACATCAAGCTATTTTCAAAAAATCGTGTGGAAGATGTGTTCTTCAATGATGTAGACATGATTGTTGTGCCCGGCGGGTTTGGTGATGCAGATAGTTATGCCAGCCTGTTCAAAAACAACGAAAAAAAAGTCAAAGATTTTGTTGCTGATGGGGGCAGATATCTGGGCATTTGCATGGGTGCATACTGGGCAGGCAGTCACTATCTTGATGTGTTGGATAGTGTGGATGCAGTACAGTATTTGACACGCCCGGGCACAGACACACGCAGACCACATGCCAAGTCCATTAATGTGATGTGGCGGGGTCAGGCAGATCAGATGTTTTGGTATGATGGGTGTGCGTTAGTTGGGGATTCAACAAAGTTTGAAACTGTGAGCACATACGCCAATGGTGATGCTATGGCCATCATACAGAACAGAATTGGCCTAATTGGCTGCCATCCCGAAGCAGACCGATTCTGGTACGACAGTTACTCATGGATGCGCCGACACTGGCGTGGCGGACATCACAACGTGCTGTTACAGTTTGCTGATGAGTTGATGACGAAGTAATGTAACACCGTTTTCAAACGGAAAGTCCATGACTTGTATGTTGGGCTGTGTCTTTAGCTGATCAATGTAATCGCATACTGAATAATGGTACACTTGATCTGCACCGTAAATTCGGGAAGGATTTCTAGTCATGCTGTCATGGAACACCACAATGCTGTTGGTACTGAGTTGATCAACAAAGGCTTCATGATCGTACTGTGCTTGTTCAGCACTGTGATATCCGTCCACAAACAGTATGTCAATGTTGTGCAAATTGCGATACACATTGCTTTGCACAAACTCTTGAGTGGTTTTCTTGTGGTGTGTGATGTTGTTGGCATCGTAATGATCAAACCATTCACTCACACGTTCGGGCGACTGCCAGTGATCATCCACCATGCCCGGATCCACAAAGTGTACTGTGCCGGCTTGGCCATTGTCCTGAATGCCACGGGCAAACATCATGGGCACAAACCCACGCCATGAGCCAATGCACACCACTGTGACCGGGCGGTACATACGTGCCAGTGCATAATACATCCAGCCCATACCCAAGTTCTTGTCCTCAGCACGTTGGCCATGCCCCATGCTCATAAGTTCAGGATTGGCAACAATTTGTTCCAGCCAGGCGTTATTCATTTCTGTACACTTTCAAAGGTTTGATATTGGCACTGTGTGGTGCAACCCAGTTCACAACATCATCGGGGTTTTCTATTAGGATTTGATCAAACTGATCCAAGGGCAAGCCCAGTTCTGCAACTTCGGCCTTGGTCATAATGCACACAGCAGACTCGACTTGTTGGTCAAATATCACTGCTCTGGCTGCGGTAAAGCCATTGGCAAAAGGTCTGCTCATGCACTTGCTGTTGATCCAAATGCCTGTGCTGGCACTGAATGCATTGCTGCCAGTGATCGCAGCCAGTTCATGTGCCAAATGCAAGTCATCTTGGCCCCATGATTCAACTATGACCATGTGCATGGGCACACGCACACCAGTTTGAAAAATGTGATCCACTATCTGTGTGATGCCATGATTGTAACCCACTTGTGGCACAGCATTTACTTCGCAGATCAGTGCGCCAGTTTCCAGCCAGCTTTGTGTGATGTCTGGAATCAACAGGTCAATGCCGGCAATGTCCAAGTCCATGACACGGGCAGCACGTAAACACAGTTGTTGATTGTCGGGATGTACTGTGCTTTTGTCAATGGCCTGTGTGACACCACCTGCACTGGCATTGTTGCGTCGGCGCAGTTGCAGTTGTTCACCTGCTGACGGCACAGTGTTCAACGTGTGTGACTGTTGTGTGAGCATGCCCACAACTTCATCGTCCACAGTCAAGGGTGGCACAGCGGATCCTATCAAGATAAATGGTTCTCCACCTTCGGGACGTTTGATGTATCGTGATGGTCCTTGTTGTGCGTCAATCAGTTGTTGCACTGTGCTGACACCATCTCCTGTGACAGTGGCCGACAGTTTCTTGGTCACTGTGATGATGTTTTGATCCACAATGGTGATTCTGTGTCCCACACCTTCAAAGTGTCGCTCTACCAGGAACTGTGGCACAATCTTTGTGACTTCTGTGTAGGCATGTTGCAAGTCTGCCTCTGTGGTGATACCAGCATACACGCCCTGACCATTGTCACGGTCATAAGGTTTGATCACTACAGGATAACCATAGTGCTGGGCTGCTTTGACAGTTTGTTCCCAGGTTGACACCACTTGATGTTCACTGCCCGGTAACCCTGCTAGGTTCAACAATTCAGCAGTGGAAATTTTGTTCTTGGCATACAACACAGCCTGTGCTGATGTGCGGCCAGTCATGGTGCTGCTGATGCGCTGTGAGTATTTTCCAGTACCCACCATGTGTGTGCCCGGCCATATTTGATTCACGGGCATGGCACGTTTCATGCACAGGGTCAACAAGAAGCCTTGATTCTGTCCTGGTAATCCATAACGGTCAAGATTGCTGGAAGCCCAGGCCACCAAGGGTTCAATGTCATGCGGTGCCGGTTGTGAGTACAAGTCAACAATGTCATTGGCAAATTTAAATGCTGTGGCAGTGGCATCCGGATTGGTCACACTCACTGCCACACGAAAACACACTGCACCTGCAGCAGACTTTTCACGGGTCAACACTTGATAACGATTGGACACAACCACACGATTCATGCCTTGCACAAAACAAGCCAGACCAATGCCGCGATGCAGCAGTTGCAATTCAACGTCATCAGTGTCAATGTGACTGACAAATCCCAACACACGATCCAGGTCCGCATCCATTGTGTCTTGATCAAATTGATCGGGTCGTTGTACAATGATATCCAACACAGCCATAGGCCCAAGTATGCCCAGGGCACTGCCTTCACAGGCCGAATACACTGTGCCAAGTTCAAGCATCACCATCCTCCAGACGTTGTTCAAAGTAATCAACAAGATAGCGTTGTAATTCGGGTTGTGGCCTTGCCCAGTGCCAAGCACCGTTGTTGCCAACCACAATATCTGTGGCAGGATCAAATCCCAGTTGTTGTACAGGATCAAATCGATTCCAGTATCCGCGATTGGGTATTTCTCCGTGCCACAAATGATATATGGTATGATCAATGTAACCCACACTGCCTTGCACAGTGGCGTAAAAAGAGTGGGCCCACTTCAAATAGTGTGCAAAATGTGCATCAGTCATGGGCACTGTGGTGGGTTGTCTTGCTAACTCACCATACGCCGCATGCAAGAACATTCGATCTCCTGCACCCACAATCATGGCGTCATACCACCCGTGTTGATCTATCACATCTCTGCGTATGCACCAGGCCAAGCCCGGCATCACTGTGCGTCGAGGATGTCCCCAGGTGTACTGACTGCGTCGTTCTATGGCACCGATGCCATCAGATTCAATCTTGGCAACAATGCTTTGTGCGTAATGCTCGTGACTGATTGAGATGTCGGTGTTGCCACGTTCAAGATCCACACTGCGAGAAAACAACTGCACCGCTTGGTATTGTTGAAGTTGTTGTTGCGCTTTTTCTACCCAGGAATCACTGTCAAACAACACATCACAATCAATCCAGGCCACGGCGTCACAGTCTGGCGGCAGGTGTTGCAGTGCAACGTTCAGCAGCCGTTCTTTTTGCCACAGCACAGCGCCACCATGCAGTTGTACCATGACATCGGCGTCGGTGGGCGCAAGTTCAAATTCTCCGTCAAAGCTGAGTTCCACAGTGATCAGTGGCACAGCCAGTTGTTTACGGAACCGTCGGTAATTGTTTAATTTGGTTTGATACCGGGCTGAATTGAAATAGGTGGTGATTGCATACAAGTACATGTTGTAATTATAACATGTCGGCCCAGTAGTGTCAAATTAATAGCCAAATCTTGTTTTGTATGTGGCGTATAGGGATTGTACAGTGGTCAAGTCCAACACACCGTTGTAAACTTTGATGAAACCTATGTTGCCAGTTTGCACTTCACTGCCGGCTGATCTACTGAACATTCGCAACTGATTGAAACCACCGCCGCCCGCATTGGTTGTAGAAAATGCCACAGCGGATGGCTGAGTGTTTGTTGCAGTGTACAGTTGTCCCAAACTGGTTGTGGTGTTCCAGGTGGCCCAACCAAAGTGCCATATCAGGTCAGCGCCAGACCCGGGCAAGTTCACTGACACGTTGGGATAGAATGTGTCAGGGTTGCCGTTGTACAAGCCCATGAGCCAATCTTTTGATGCTTCACTTTGAGTGTTCAACAATCTACCATTGGCCACGTTGGTTCTTTGATAGGCCATGAACACACTGTAACTCTGGCTGGTAACGTAATTAGGACCTCCATACATGGTGTCTGTGGTTGAGGTGCCGGATCCAGTGAAAGTAAAAATTCCACCATTGGTGGCGCTCCAACCCAGTCTACTGCCAGCATTGGCCACTGTGATGGTATAAGCACCTGTGCCAGCCACTGTGCTTCCTGTAGTAGGCACAGCCGCATAGTTGGCAGCATCTAGGTCATACACCAATGTGGGGGCAGATGACACTGCTGGCCTCCAGTTGCTGATAGCAGACTGCATGATACCACTCATCAAGTGACTCCTGTGCCGTTGATAAACCAAGTGTTGGTAGCCACTTTCATAATGGTGGCCATTCCGTATGTGCTGACAACTCTGTTGCCTGCGGTTGAGTTACCAGCAAAGTAAAGTGTTGTGCCTGCTTGTGTGACCACCAGCACATTGCCTGCTGCCTGCACTACTAGGCTGAGTGCTGTGCCCACAGGGAATGCCACGTTGGCATTGTCTGGTAAGGTCAGTGCTAAGTTGCCAGCTGTGGTTGAATAGTAGTGTTTGCCAGCATCGGTTAGTGCTGCTGTGGCATTGGCAGAAAAACTCACCTGTGGAATATCTCTGTAACCAATGGCAAATCCAGCTGTGTTGCCTGAAATGTTACCTGTACCAGATATAATGCCTGTGCCAAACAGTATGTTGCCACCTGTTATATTGCCAGTGCCACTCACAATGCCTGTGCCAAATAACACGTTGCCACCAGTGATGTTGCCTGTGCCACTCACGATGCCTGTGCCAAACAGTATGTTGCCACCAGTGATATTGCCTGTAGTTGACACAGTAGTTCCAGTTACATTGCCAACGTGTGTGCCAAGTATATTGCCACCTGAAATATTGGCAGTGGTGGTGATGTTGGCAGCACTGACCAGAGCACTAACAACATTACTAGATAAACTCAATCCAGCTGCATTCAAGTTGCCACCAGTGATATTGCCTGTAGTTGACACTGTTGTGCCAGTTACATTGCCCACATGCGTTCCAAGTATATTGCCACCTGAAATATTGGCAGTGGTGGTGATGTTGGCAGCACTGACCAGAGCACTTACAACATTACCACTGAGGCTCAATCCTGCACCGTTCAGTGTATTGGCACTGGTGATGTTACCTAAGGCACTTATGGTGCCGCCAGTGATGCCTGGACCAACTCTGATGTCCAGGGCTATGACATTGCCTGTGGTAGAAATATTACCACCTGTGTTGATATTACCACCTGTGACATTGCCTGTGGCCGAAACTGTGTTGGTGGACAACAGCACACCTGACACTGCAATGTTACCACCAGTGATATTGCCGGTGCCTGACACTGTGCCAGTAGCAAATGCCACATTACCATTGAATGTTGCACCATTCACATTGCCGCCGGTGCTGATCACACCCGATCCTGCCAATATGTTGCCACCTGTGATGTTGCCGGTAGTGCTTATGGGATTTGTGCCCAGCGCAGCCAAGTTGGCCACTACGTTGGCATTGCCATAAGAACCTGTGATTCCTGTCAATTGACTACCATTACCCAGTATGTAACTGCCTGTGATGTTGCCAGCCACACTTATAGCATTGCCGTAAGTGATTTCTTTTGAAGTGGCATTGTAGAACATCACATTGCCAATGTTGGCCACATCATTGCGCACCGGTGCCACAGTGAATGTGTTGGCAGTGGTCTGATTCAGGTTAGCGCCAGTGGCGTTCAGAATGATTGAGTTATTGCCTTGTGAGGTTGCACCAGCGTATGCACCAATAGCCACTGCTGCATTGCCTTGATTGGTATTGCCGGCATACACACCAATGGCCACTGCATTTGCGCTTTGCAAGTTAAAGCCAGCCTGGCTGCCAATGGCTATTGCTGAAAAACCTTGTGTGAATTGACCAGCACTGGCACCAATAGCTATAGCTTGATCAGATTGTGTAACTCCACCAGCTGTGTCGCCAATTCCTATCGAGTATCGACCTTGTGTATCATAACCAGCGGCTGCACCAACTGCCACAGAGTTATTGCCTTGTGTGGTCTTGCCAGCCCACCAACCAACTGCTACTGCAAAATTCTTTTGTGTAGTTGCACCAGCTTCTCGTCCAAATGCTACTGCATTGGCAACGGTGTTTGTAATTGTTGCACCGTTTGTGAGTGTGATCATGCCAGTGCTGATGTTGCCGCCGGTGATGTTGCCAGCCACACTTATAGCATTACCATAAGTGACTTCTTTTGTGGTGGCATTGTAAAACATCACATTGGCAATATTGGCCACATCATTGCGCACTGGTGCCACAGTGAATGTGTTGGCTGTGGTTTGATTTAAGGCCACACCTGTGGCGTTCAGAATGATTGAGTTATTGCCTTGTGAGGTTGCACCAGCGTATGCACCAATAGCCACTGCTGCATTGCCTTGTGAGGATTCGCCAGCTGACTCACCAACTGCTACTGCACTATTGCCTTGTGAGACATAACCAGCACTGGCTCCAACTGCCACTGCTGCATTGCCTTGTGCAGTATTGCCAGCATAAGATCCTATGGCCACTGCTATAGAACCTTGATTGGAAAATCCAGCCTGGGTACCAATTGCTATTGCATTGGCACTTTGATTGGACGACCCAGAATCAGTGCCAATTGCCACGGCATTGATACCCTGATCTTGATAACCAGAATGATCGCCCACGGCCACTGCTGAGTTGCCTTGTAAATTTTGACCTGCAGCATAACCAATGGCCACAGCGGCAGTGCCTTGTGGCTGCCAGGCAGTCCATTCAGTGCCTGGGTCAGGAGTTCCGGTAATGGCCTGACTGAGGTCTAAAAATTCACCAGTCGGGTCAATGTTCACAACAAAAGTGTCATCCGGCACAAATTCGCCAGTTATGCGCTGTCCAATTCTGATGTCTGCGTTTGGAGAGATTGTTATCGCAGTGCCACTGCCGCTCTGGTATAGTATACCAAATGTGGTGCCTGCAGCACCAGCACTATCACCAATAGCCACTGCCGTGATGCCCTGGAAATTTTGACCAGCAGCATAACCAATGGCCACAGCGGCAGGTAGTTGATTGTAGAGCCCAGCCCAATAACCAACAGCCACAGAATTGGCACCTTGTGAGGTATTGCCGGACAGTTCACCAATGGCCACAGCCGACGAACCTTGTGCATACGAAGCTGCATTGGCACCAATTGCCACTGCTGATAATTGTTGACTGACTAGACCAGCACCATAACCAATGGCCACGGCCTGTTCACCTTGACCACTGGTCCCGGCTGTGTTACCAATGGCCACAGAGAAGCGTCCTTGACTGAATTGTCCGGCCTTTTGCCCAATGGCCACAGCGTCTTCACCTTGAACATTGTATCCGGCGTCTTCGCCAATGGCCACTGCACGGGTACCTTGTTGGTAGTAACCCGCCTTGTAGCCCACGGCCACAGCATTGACAGCTTGAGTAAACTCACCAGCATTGGCGCCCACAGCCACTGCATTGGCACTTTGATTGCTATAACCAGCAAACTCACCAACAGCCACTGTTCTTATGCTTTGATTCTGCCGACCAGCTGAATAACCAATGGCCACTGCACCATCAGCCTGGAAAGAATATCCTGCTTGATAACCAACGGCTGTGGAGTATGGACCTTGTCCTATGGTGAATACAAGACTTGCACCATCTGTCAGCGGCGCTGTGGGATACTGATTCAATGTCACAACACTGCATCCTGCGCTCTGCACAAATGTGTTGGCAGGAATGTCGGTTCCAGTGACTCGCATTGGGTATACCAAGTTGCTGGCGTCGTTGACGCCGATCACAAGGCCCACAAATGTCAAAGAGTCACCAGATGACATGGCTGCTGTGTAGTTTGGAGTGATATCAACTCGGTCTTCGCCAGGGAATATGCCTGTGACCACTGTGTTGGCCTGAATGTTGTTGCCAAATACTAGTTGGCTGACCGCAATATTGGCAGTGCTGGCCACATACAATCTGCTGGGCTGAGGTGCTAATACCCCAGGGGTATAAGTTGTGACCGGTCCTGATCCGCCTTGGGCATCGCTCACACTTCGGTACAAGGTTCCACCAACACCAGCTTGATATCCAATGGCCACACCGCGGCTTTGATTTTGGTATCCAGCTTGGTAACCAATGGCAATGGAATCTTCACCTTGATACAGACTGCCAGCACTAGAACCAATGGCCACAGCGTGTTGGGCTTGACTGGTATTACCGGCATTTTGCCCAAACGCCACACTGTCACCTGACGTGTCGTTGAGTAAAGCACCATTGGGCAATGTTATTTTATGATTTAATCCAAAAGACCATTGTTCTGAGCCGTTGGTAGAGACATAAGCACCTGTGTTATCGACCCACATCCAATTGAGTTCATCATTACTGCCCAATTCTGCATAACCGCCTGGCCCTGCTATTAAATCAACACCGCCACCAGCATAAGAACCAATTTTACTATTACCGGGTAATGTTAAATTACCAGTTGTGCCAAAGGTCCATACACTGTTGGCACTGGCTGATTGTATTGTGACATTACCGTCACTGGTGGCTATGTTGATAATGCTGTTGCCATTGGCAATGGGCAATCCGCCACCAAAATAGTTGGTTAAATTTGCCCCGGTGATCTGATATGTGACGCCACCTGCCACAACAGGGATTTCAGCGGCGTCTGTCATTGTTGTCAGACTTGGTAGTTGGGAGATTTTTACGTTTGCCATGTTGTTTTTGTTATTCCGTTGTTAAATCATCACCAGATTCGGTTTGTAAATCAAATCCGTCTTCTGTGATGATCAGCAGGATGGGAATAGGCTCTGAACCTATAAAGATTCCAGGGCCTATAAAGATTCCGGGTCCGATTTCTATATCCATGCTTTTTCCTGCTCTTTGTATTTATGCGGCCAAAAAAATAGCACCCCAGGGGGTGCTATCCAAGCTGGTTACGAGTTCCAGCGCCGCTCTATCGTTGCGGTCGGTTTATCTAATGCTGATCAGAAGCGGAACTGCATGCCAATCGCCACAGCGTGTTGGGCATACTTGCTGTCTGAGTATGTTGATCCGTCTGCATTGGGAATCCAACGATCATAGATTGTGAATGGTGAAACTGCACCACTAGCACGATCAGCTCTTACATAATCAATAAAGATTTCTGTACGCTTATCAAATGCGTAGGTAGCACCAACAGCAGCCATTTTCACATTGTCAATACCGGCAGTGATTTTATCTGTCACACTGTAGTAACCACCGTTCAGGCTCACACGGTCCGAAACTTTGTACTTGGCACCAACAAACCATGTGTCTGCGTCTGTCTTACCATTTGCATAGCTTGAGCTAGAGTAGTATGTGGTCTGTGACGTTGGGTTACGTGTTTCTGCATAGCCTGCGTTTAGTGTCAATGCAGGAGTAACAGCATATTTGGCAGCAACCAAGTCAATGTTTTCGCTGACTACTGTATTGCTCAAACGTGCTTCTTCGTGTGTGTATGCTAGATCCAATGGACCATCAGTGTAACGAACACCTGCGTTGTAGCTGGACTTGTAGCTGGTGTCACCCAATTGGTTGCCGGCTGCGTATGCATAATCAAACTTCAAACCACCAAAACTGGGTGATGTGTAACGAATCATGTTGTCAAATCTGCTAACACCTGAACCTGAGTAGAAACCAGCATAACGAGCTACTGATTTAGCACCACCAAAGTTCCAGTTACCACGTGAGTCAAACTCATCAAGTACGTTGTACAAGAAGTTCTTGCCACGACCCAATTGTAATTGGCCGTATTCTTTGTTGCTTAGTGCCACGTTGGCTTCACGGTCAAACAATGTTGTGCCTGCTGAACCTGTTGCGCCAGAGTCTTTACCGGCTGCACCAGTACGTGCGCTGAAGTTACCTTCCATTTGGAAGCTGGCCTTGAAGCCGTCACCCAGGTCCTGTGAACCTTTGAAGCCAAAGCGATTGCTGTTGTGTAGTTGTTCACCTACACCTGAAAAGTCTTGATTGCTAGAACCAAAACCACTTCCACTGACTGCGCCAACACCAATAACACCATACAATTCTGTATTGCGAGCTGCGTCCTGTGCCTGTGCTGCGCTGGTAGCGATACCAACGGTCAACAATGCGGCTAGAACAATTTTTGTAAATTTCATAGTTTCTCCTTTTTAATTTACTCTTAATAGTATAACATATTATGTAGCTTTGTCAAGCCTGCATAATTTATTTCTTGATCTGTGTCCAAACGTCACTGCGGATGCGATCCGTTAGTGATTTTGGCAATGGCACGTAATCAAGATCAGCAGCCATTTTACCACCATTCACAAATGCCCAGTCAAAGAACTTGATGGTTTCTTGGCTGTTCTTTGCATTTTTTGGTTCACGGTACATCAACACAAATGTTGCGCCTGTGATGGGCCATGATTGTGCGCCCTTTTGATTTACCAAACTGATACCCATGCCTGGAACTGAGAACCAGTCTGCACCCTTGGCAGCTGACGCAAACGTTTCATCATCAGGTTCCACCCACTTGCCATCGCGATTTTGCAATTTAACATGGGTCATTTTGTTCTTTTTAGCATAAGCATATTCCACGTATCCAATTGAATTCTTCACACGACTCACATTGGCTGCAACACCCTCGTTGCCCTTGCCACCCACACTACTGGTAGCAGGCCATTTGACAGCGGCACCCCGGCCAACTTCTTCTTTCCAAACGGCGCTGACTTCAGTCAAGTAGTCTGTGAAAATAAATGTTGTTCCTGACCCATCTGCACGATGCACCACTGTGATGTTGGCATCGGGCAATTTTACTTTGGGATTTAACTCTTGAATACGTCGGTCATTCCACATAACAATGTGACCAACAAATATCTTGGCCAAGACTTCACCAGTTAACTGTAACTCGCCAGGTTTAACGCCTTCTACATTGATCACAGGAACAACACCGCCCAGCACTGTGGGGAATTGTACAAGTCCTGCGGCTGTTAAATCATCACCTTTAAGGGGTGCATCTGTTGCGCCAAAGTCCACTGTGGCTGCTTTGATTTGCTTGATACCACCTGAACTGCCAATGCTTTGATAGTTAAGTTCAATGCCAGCTTTTTCCTTGTATGCTTCTGACCACTTGCTATAAATGGGAAAGGGGAAGGTTGCGCCTGCCCCTGTGATTGTTTCTGAATTTGCCTGCGGGCTCATCAAATACAATGACGCCGCAATTACTGCTAAGATTTTTTTCATGTGTTTGTTCCTTTGTGAATGTGCAATGCACAAATTATTTAAACACAAAGATGTTACAGTAGTGTTACAGTTTCTTGACTGATTTGTTCTTTTTGACAGGACCAGTTGATTTGGCTTCTTCCAGCATGCGCTCTGTGGCGGGAGTGTTTTGGGGAGGATGATATACGTGGGGTTTCGGGGGTTCGTGCCGTCTTGGGGCTCGCTTAAACCAACTCATAGGCGTTTCCTTTGCAGGTTAAAATACTTATTACATGTGTTTGAGATATAAACTCCCAGTTATTGCTGGTTTATAAGTTCTTCAATTTGAGCAAGATGTTGCCCTGTACAGTGTTGTTGCATTGTGCGCATGGCATGATCCATGTTTGCTTTGTATTCATTTATGACTTGATCATGCAACCCATTGAAAAATCGCTGTTTGTTACGCTTGGCAATGGCATTCAACTTGATGTAAAGTTGATTTTTTGATTCAAGACTCATTGAAGAAATCCTGGTCATTTCTGCAATCACAGCCTGCAATCTCTGTCGGTGATTGACAATTTGATCATAACTCTCGTCAATCAATTCACCAAAAGTTTCAAATCCGTATTGTTTTAAATATTGTAAACTTCCTGGAGTGGCCATCAATATAAAAGGTTTGCCACAGGCAATGGGTCGCAAAGTTTTTTCAGTCAAGTGCCAGCGATGATCATCAAACACCGTCTCCAGCACAACTTCAATGCCAGTGGTAGCATAATCTTCACTGCAATAGTCTGCGCTGGCCGCAGAGTCATGTGTATTGAGTCTCAGCTCATCGTGCAGATTGTAGTTGACAATTTTAAACTGATCATTTGCAAATTGATGGGTGCTGTAATGCTCGCCGTCTTCGGGATCAAAGCTGATGTTGCAATATTGTTCTAGTCTGTTGGCCAATAGTTGTTCCGCAAAACACAGTCGATATTCTCTAGTGCCAGCCCAGGCCCGATTGTAGATCAAAAAATCTTGTTGGATCGTTGACAGGTCAAACTCCAGCATGGGATCATGTTCAGCATACCTAAACCAATCTTGTGCAATCACAGCATGGCTCCAGTAGTAAACAGGAACAAATCCACACTGTGCAAAAACATCAACTTCTGCACTGTGCCATTCAGAATGCACCAAAATTGTAAGATCGTACTGATTCACACAACATGTTATTCCTCTAAAATGTTGCCGGGACAAGTAGTCCAGCACTGAATTGGCCAACATTGCTGGCCGATTATCACGCAAGAACAACATCTCTGCACAATTCTTTATTTGTTCTGCGGAGTAAAAAGCATGATTCAATGGTTCTTGATCATGAAATACAGCAATTGGACTGTGATACCATTTGACTTCTGGGTAATTCATCAGTTGGTCCAGATCTTCAAGTTTTCTTGAGCCATGTGGTGCCCAGCGATAAATTAGTAAATCATGGTTGACACAGTCAGCCAAATAGTGATATAATCTGTCTAAAGGAACACTCATATGAAAAAAATTGGTTTTATTGGGATTGGCAAGTTGGGTCTCGATTGTGCAGAAGTCATGGCTGAGAAGCATGAAGTACGGGGTTACGATATTTACCCACGCTCTAGCGACTCAGTAAAAGTCTGTGGCATTGACGAGCTAGTGAACGAAAGCGAATGGATCTTTATTGCTGTGCCCACACCACATGCACCAGGCTACGATGGATCAGTGCCCAGCAGCCACATGGAGCCTCGAGACTTTGGGCATGACGCTGTGATTGATGCTATTAAGAATGTGAACCGGTATGCAACCACACCCAAAAAGGTTGTGTTGATCAGTACTGTATTACCAGGTACCACACGCAAACACTTTTATCCATTACTGGATTCAAAACATCAGTTCCTGTACAACCCTTACTTGATTGCCATGGGCAGTGTGAAGTGGGATATGATTAATCCTGAAATGGTCATGATTGGAACAGAAGATGGCAACCCCAATGCCTTGGCAGGTGAACTAATAGACCTGTACAAGACCATCATGGCGAACGATCCACGTTACGAAATTGGCACCTGGGACGAATGCGAAGCCATCAAGATCTTCTACAACACATTCATCTCTGCCAAAGTTGGCTTGGTCAACATGATTCAAGACTTTGCACTACGCATTGGCAACATCAATGTTGATGTAGTTACAGATGCTCTAGCACGTAGCACCATGCGTATCATGGGACCCAAGTACATGACAGCAGGCATGGGCGATGCAGGTGCATGTCATCCCAGAGACAACATTGCCCTGCGTTGGTTGGCCAAGGAATACAACATTGGATATGACTTGTTTGACACTGTGATGCATGCACGTGAAGTGCAGGCCAAGAACTTGGCCATGTACTTGTTGGACCTGAGTGTGATGAACAACGATATGCCCATTGTGATCCATGGCAAAGCATACAAGCCTGATGTTGAGTATTGCATTGGATCTTACTCAACACTTGTGGGACACTACATTGAACAAGAAGGCCGTCAAGTTGTATACGTTGATCCCTTGGCAGATGATCCCACTAATGTTGTGGCCACTGTGGACACTCCGGCAATCTTTTTGTGGGCACACAACCGCAAAATCACATACGAATACACAGGTGATCAATTGGACACACTGCCCTACTGCAACATCATGTCAGGCAGTATCATTGTTGATCCATGGCGCAAACTAACATCAACTCCCGAGGTCGAAGTTGTCCACTACGGTAACACCCGAGTTCATTAAGTATCACATCCCAGTGTTCTGGGATGATGAGTACTGCAGGCTGGACTATGTTAACGAATCGTTTAACGACCCAGCCAGCGTGGAACTATGGACCAGCCAAGGCTACACCAATCAGTTCACTGGTGACATGTGCGATATGCGCAGTCAGCAACCAAGGTGGAACAAAACATTCCTAGACATCTATACTGAAATGGGCTGGAAAGACATCGGCACCAGTTACTACAGAATGAACACTGGCACAGTGTTGCCCATGCATCAAGACTTGTACGTGAAATACATCCGGTTATTCAACTTGGCAGGTCAAGAACATCGCATACGCAGAGCCATTGTGTTTTTGGATGATTGGAAAAGTGGACACTATTTTGAAGGTGCCCAAGCACCGGTCACACAATGGAGAGCTGGTGATGTGATTGAATGGATGTATGATGCACCTCATATGGCTGCCAACATTGGACTAGAGCCCAGATACACACTACAAATAACAGGATGGGTATGATTTCAACATACAACGAATGGGACCCACTGAAACGCATTGTGGTAGGTCGTGCTGACACTGCCAACTGGCCTGTGAATGATCCTGTGTTTAAAAACGAGGGCGAGAAGACCACCTGGAAGGAAACTCCTGTACCGCGTGGGCCTGTGGCACAATGGATTATAGATGAAGCCAATGAAGACCTTGACATCTTGACCAAGACATTGCAGGACTTGGGGGTTGTTGTAGAACGTCCAGATCCTTGTTTGAACTTTCAAACACATGACGGTCTCAGTGCCTACTGCCCTAGAGACCGGTTGTTGGTATATGGCAGTACCATTGTGAATCCTGTGATGATGTACCCCTGCAGAGACATGGAAGCACAGTGCTACTACGACATCATTGACAAAGCTGAACACTACCTGCACATGCCCAGAAACGAAGGCATGGTGCTGGAAGCAGCCAATGTGTGCAGACTCAATGATTCATGGTTGGTATTGGAATCTGCAGGATGCAACACACCTGCCTTAAACTGGTTGCGGGATCACTTCCCTGACGTCAAGATAGAAAGTTGCAACTTCTATGCTGGTGTGCATATTGATAGCACCATTGTGCCCATACGTGAAGGTTTGGTGCTGTTGAATGGTGCCAGAGTAAATGACAGCAACTGCCCAGAAGTGTTCCGTACATGGGACAAGATCTACGTGGATGATGTTGTGGCACAAGGATTTCATGAGTATCCTTATGCATCAAAATGGGTGGGTATGAACATGCTGGCCGTTAATCCAAATACTGTGATTATGGATCGGAACCAACCCAACCTAATTGCCCAACTAGAACAACGCAACTTCACAGTGATTCCGTTGGAATTGCGCCACAGTCGCACACTGGGCGGTGGATTCCATTGTGTCACACTGGATCTTGTGCGTTCAAATTGAGATTGACCAATAAAGACAATTCATGTATACTACACACATGAACACACCTAAAATTGGCTTTTGTTGCAAGTGGCTCAATGATCCGTCCGAATGTGGCGGCATGAAGGTCAATGCAGTGGACCGTGACTTAAACGGCAGATCAACTACCATGAGGTGGCTCCGCGAACACGCGGGCGAAGCCGAGCAACGTCAGTGGGACATTATGAACCACAATGCTGCCGCGGCTGTGCGACTGATTGAGCGGGTAGGCACACTGCCGCCTGAACGGCGCATGGTACGTTTAGGTTCAGAAATGCTACAAGGCTACACTGAGCCATCGTGGATTGACTGGTGGCAACGTGCAGAAATACAAGAACACTGTGCCAAGATCTTTGCTCCTGTGGGCGAAGCCGCAAGACGACTGGGTGTGCGTATTTCGTTCCATCCCGGACAGTTTTGTGTGCTGGCGTCAGAGTCGGACGAGATTGTTCGACGCAGTATCTTAGAGTTTGAATATCATGTGGATATGGCACGTTGGATGGGCTACGGCGCTGGCTGGCATGATCATGGTTTTAAAATTAATGTGCATTTGTCGGGCAAAGGCGGGCCTGCCAAGTTCCTACGCACCTTGGGTCAGCTGACCCCAGAAGCAAGGAATTTAATCGCTATTGAGAATGATGAGATGTCAAATGGTTTGGACGTTACTCTTGCTGTGGCTGATAGTGTGGCTCTTACTTTGGATATTCATCACCATTGGATCAACACCGGAGAATATATTCAGCCCCGGGATCCACGTGCTCAACGGGTTGTTGAGTCTTGGCGTGGTGTGCGCCCTGTTTGTCACTACAGTGTTAGCCGTGAAGATGTTGTTGTGGGACACAATACCTTTGTTAGACCAGACTTATCAGCCCTCCTCAGTGCAGGCTACAAAAAGCAAAAACTGCGAGCACACTCAGACTTCATGTGGAATACCGCTGTGAATGACTGGGCATTGACTTTCTTGGATCAGTGGGACATACAGGTTGAAGCCAAAGGCAAGAACTTGGCCAGTGAAATGCTGTACAATCAATGGAAAGCCAATGCCTGATATTTTAGCTGGAATTTTTGAATGGATACGAAATGACTATCGTACTAATCGCACTAGGTTTGCTGTTGAGCTCTTGGCTTGGGCTATCAGTATTGGGTGCTCGGTTACCATGGCACTCACCGTACCAACCCCTCCTCTTCTTTACATGTATCCTGTGTGGATTAGTGGTTGTGCCATGTATGCTTGGGCTGCCTATACTCGAAAGAGTTTTGGCATGCTGGCCAATTACATATTGTTGACTACAATAGATTCAATTGGCCTGGCACGGATGTTGTTAAACTGATTTCTTTTTAGCAGGTGCTTTTTTGGCGGCAGCTGGCTTGGCTGCCGTTTTCTTGGCTGCTGGCTTTTTGGCCGGGGTCTTTTTAGCAGGTGCTTGTTCCACAACTGGTGCAGGTGCTTCTACTCGATTCTCACTGCCTGTGGGCTCTGCAGGTGCCACCGGTGCTAAATCAGACACTTTGACATGAATTTTGCCTTCAGGCAATTTCTCGCCGTAAGGCCAAGGTTTGTCAGTCAAATGCATTTCTTTGGGCGGCTCCCAAGTCTCAATAGAATCCTTTGATTTGTTGGCCTTGTCTCTGGCCCAAACCACTGCAATCAACGCAATCACTGCCAATACGATAATAATTTCCATGTGTAAATCTCCTATGAAATATTTAGTGACAGAATTAGTGAGCCAACACTAAAATGACTCAAAGAACCAAAAAGATGTTGCACTGCAACATAAATAATGTTACAATAGAAGCACAAGACGCTGAATGGTTCGGGTCTTGTGTTCTAGAACTTGCTTAATTTAAGGAGAAAACATGTTCAATTCCGTAATCGAATCTGTGCAAAATGCACAAAAAACTTTTGTCAATACCTTTGTCACCAACGAGGAAATTGCCAAGCCCATGATCCGAATGATCGACAGCCAGTATGACACTGCCAAGTTGACTGCTAAAGCAGTGTTGGATATCAGTACAACCCTGGCCTCAGCAACAACTGAAAAAGTGCAGGAAGCAATGAAGTTTGACGTGACCAAATTTGCTGACACCTTCAAACCAGCCGCTGTTAAAAAGTAATACTCAAGTAGTACTTTTGAAGACCCTGCTGAGTGCAGGGTTTTTCTTGACCAGAATTTACCGATCTGCTATAATACGGTTATGAAAACAAAAAAGGAAGAAATCATGCAATTTTTCTTAGTGTCAAGTGTAGATGGTAGTGTGGTTCTTCAAGCAAGAGATCAAGAACATGCATTTGAATTAGCAGACGAATATGACTTTGATTGGGACACTATAGAACCAATTGAAGTGTATTTCACAGAAGAAACTGGAGAATAAAATGGAAAAAGTTAAAATTGCAGTAAATGATCTGGTGTACTACCGAAGTACCGCCGGCAATCAATGCATGGGACGAGTACGCAAGGTAAATCGAGTGAACTCCAAAGTTCAAGTATTGGCGGTCAATGGCTGGATAACTTTGCACTCAGACACAAAAGTGGTAAACAAGGGATTCTTGCGCCGTGCTACCTCCGGCATGGTTGAACTTGCCAATGAGTATGATTTATAATCAAAGGCTTGACCAATAATTACCAATCTGCTATAATTACAACATGAAAACACTAAGCTTCACTATACAACTGCCCCGACAGCGCCGACGTGCGGTGGAGTTGTATAGCCGTGACACTCCGTTCAAGCCCAAGGTTGAACAGAACAAGACAGTGTACAACCGCAAAGTCAAGCATCGGAGCCGTGATGAATAAACTGTTGATTGCTTTACTGGCTGTGGCAGCGACCGGATGTGTCAGTGTGGTGCAACGTGCCCCACTGGACGCATCTCAGATTCCAAATGACTGTGCAAATAGAAATGCCATAATTGGCTGGCTGGAACAAAATGCCCGAGTCCCCCAACAAACCACTGAGTCAAAGGAAGACTATGAAAGAAGTCGCGGACAAATTCGCTCGCGTATCTGGAGCATGCGTTATACTTGCCAGCCTGTGTAGTGGTTGCGCTTCAGGAACCCCCAGTGCTCGGCCCATGGCGTATGAAGATCTCAACTACTTTCAAGTTGACTGTAGAATTGCAGTGCAACAACGAGCCATGTTGATGAATATGAGACAGACCCGTGACGAAGTGGCTCTGGATCGACTGACTTTTTGGGACCGTCAAGGCAACATCAACCGACAAATTGATCGCAACTTATTTTTACTGAGGTACTGTTCATGAAACGACTACTAGTTCTTGCACTGATTCCTGCCACTGTGTGGGCATCCGAATGTGTGTTACAAGATCGCACGGTGAGTCGCTCAGCGGTGACCATTGCAGAACGTAGCCGAATCACTCGCGAGGTTGTTCCCAGCATCAACAACGGTAAGAAGTGCATGGTCACGTTCCGTGTACGCATTGGCACAGATTGGCACAGTGCTCATGGTGAATATGAATGGGCTGGAGACCGTCCACGTGAAGAAGCCTGTGCTGTGGCCGTGAGCCGTGCAGAGGATGAAGTACGTGCCAGAGTAGGCCGCTCACAGACTGTGAGTGAAAAGACCATGATATGTAGTGACCGTCCAGACTTGGATGCATTGCGTAGCACCAATCCCGGAACTGTGGCAGAACTGCACCAATTCCGACCACATCCAGACTTTCCAAATGAATTTTGGCATAATGGCGCACCCTGCAGATACTTTTTGGACAGTGCATACGTCCAAAAGGATGTGCGCACCTTTCAAGGAGTGATCTGTCGAGTGCATGACTCACGCTGGGTTGTGGTGGATAAATGGTAGTTGACCAATTATTCACTCTGTGTTAAACTTGTGTTATCGTAAACTGTTCAAAGGAACATCATGAAAAAAGTATTTGCAATTCTTCCGTTAGTAGCTCTTGTGGCGTGTAGTGCAACCAAGCCTGCTCCAGTAAGCACGGCTCCTGTATTGCCCACAGAGCAATACGAAAATCGTGTGGCACAAGCACAGGTTGCTCGTGAGGCTCATGTTGAGCGAGCCATTGTTCAGGCTCCCAAATGGATGACTGACTTGCCTGTGAGTAACAGTGCAGTATATGCCAATGGCTCAGCAGTGAGCTCGGACATGAGCATGGCTGACTACAAGGCCAAACTGTTTGCGTTTGGCAAGATCTGTATGGCGGCTGGGGGTAAAGTCAACCAGCAAGCCAAGGTGTACATGCAGGACACCACAGAAGCCAGCACTGAGATTTCTGAGTTGGCCATCAAGTCAATGTGCCCTGCTGTGGACATCACTGGCGTAGAGATCAAGGAAGTCAAACGCATTTCAGAAGGCGGCCGATTCCGTACTTACATGCTGGTTGCACTGCCCACAGGCGATGCCAATGCACTGCAAAAGCGCAAAGATCAGCTCCGACTGAAAGATCGTGCAGAGCAACGTAACACAGAAGTGTTTAAAGAAATGGACAAAAACTCTGAACACATATCGTTGTATCCGGATCCCACTGCACAGTAATAAACGGCGTATAAATAAAAGCGGCTTCTGAGCCGCTTTTCTCACTTTATATGATCACCGAAAACGAAACAGTTCAAACCCACAGTCAAGCTCTGCAAGAAAATGGCATGTACGTTTTCATGGGCGAAGTCAATGACGAAAATATCTGTCCCATTGTGGAATGGATCTTGCATGAAAACTTTGTGGTCAAGAAAAAACGCAAAGAACTGCTGTTGATGATTTGTTCGGAAGGTGGAGAAATGGGCGCTGCCTTTGCCCTGATAGATGTCATGCGTAGCAGTATCATACCAATCAAAACTGTGGGCCTGGGCATGATAGCCAGTGCAGGGCTGTTGATCTTCATATCTGGCACTCCCGGTCGCAGGGTGCTCACACCCAATACTTCAATTCTCAGCCATCAATTCAGCTGGAGCAATGAAGGCAAGGCACATGAACTGTTTGCCACCATGCGAGAATTTGAACTCACACAACAACGCATGTCCTCACACTATCAGTTATGCACAGGACTAAGTGAAGAAGAGATCAAGAAGCATCTGTTGCCACCACATGACATATGGCTGTCAGCAACAGAAGCCCTGGGTTTAAATGTGTGTGATCACATTTCAGAACTCACACGTTAACGACTGCGGCGTTCCCTACCCAACACATCAGCACTCATTTTGGGTTCACTCTTGGCCTTGGCAGCCTTGGCACCTGGACCAGTTAGACGTTTGTTGGTAACTTGATCCAATTCATCTGCACCCATGTTGTCTACCATTTCGCCAGCGTCACTGTCTCCAGGTGCATCAGTGGTGGAACTCTTTTCAGTGTTGGCCACAGCCTTGGGTTCTTTGTTGATGCTGAATACCAACTTGCCACCTGAGCTGGAAGTTGAACTGTAGCTCTTCTGTGCTTCCAGTGTGACGTTGGTAAACAACTTGCTGGGCCATATGGTATTGAATTCTAGCACAAACTGACCATCTTTGGTTTTCTTGGCTTCGGTATACATTTGCACAAACGCGGAGTTGTTGAGAATGTCAGCGGCTGCTTCTGAGAAATTGGTCTTGGTGTTGATCTCATTGCACACCTTATATGCAATAGAACTCACCAGGTGATTGAGTGGAACAACTTTGCTGGGATCATCTGCTGAGCGGTCTTTGTACAGTGTCTTTAGATTTTTTGATATTTTGACATCATCTATGTTGAATTTTTTAACACCAGCATACTGTGCCAGCGACATCACTTGTGGAATTTCTGCTTCAGAAATAATGCCATATTGCACTGCTAGATTCAACGGACCAGAGTCATGATTACCATTGTGAATGGTCTTGAGCACAGCAATGGGTTCGGCATACTTCTTGGCAAACTGTGTCATGCCAGCTGCTTCTAACTCTTGCACAGCCTTCAACAAGTTCACTGAGCTGGCCATGGCACCTTTGGCACCCTTGCTGGACAACTTGATCTGTTTGCCTTCGGGGCTGATCAACAACGAATCATATAATTCGCCGCTAACGTGTTCGTTAAAACTCACAACACAGTCAGAGAATCCATTTCGGCCCATGAACAATGCGGCTGCTTCTCCAGCATTGCCTCGAACTTGGCCGCCATTGATCAGCACAGCAGGCTGCAACATTTCGCAAAAGTAGTCACGGAACCCAGTGAAGTCCATACTACCACCATCCACAGCCACAGGGAATGTGGGAGAATTTACTATGGTAGTGGCTGCTTGATATTCTGTGCTTTGGTCGCCAAACTTGGCACCAATCTGTGCCAGTATACTTTCAGGAGTTTGACTCTTGAAATTGGTCAACACATCACTGGGCTTGTATCCGGCTTTTTCTTTGGATCCACGAGCGTCAGTTTGGCTAAACTCGCCTGGAATGTCTTTGGTCTGAAAAAATGTATTTTGTGTTCTAACTGGTTTGATTTCTTTGGTGAACTTGGCCAGATATCTAGTGCCCACAGCAGTGTCAAAGGCTGCAATACCAAATGCTCGCAAGCCTGCATTGGGCTGATTGATCACTTCAATTGGATGCCCGGCCTGCTTTTCTACCCGTTTAAACGCAGCCATGGTAGCTTCGGGAGTTTCATAACTGCCAACTTTGGGGTAAAAGGTCAGGGACTGGAATTCAATTTTGTCATCCGCAGTGTCGCCCCGGGAATATACTTCGCCTGGATCGCGGGCACTGAGGCCACGGCTCTCAGTTAAGTTATCGAATAAATTGAGTAAGTCGCGCATTGGTGTTTTCCAAGAATTGTGTTATACTTATGCTTTCAACAAGGAGACCCTGTGCCAAATTTAGTACCCATAGTTTTAGAACACACTGCCAAAGGTGAACGCAGTTATGACATTTACAGTCGCCTGCTCAAAGATCGTGTGATCATGCTGGACACAGAAGTTTCAGAGCACTCAGCCAGTTTGATTGTGGCACAACTGCTGTTTTTGGAAGCAGACAATCCTGACAAGGACATTTCGCTGTATATCAACTCACCGGGCGGAAGTGTCACAGCAGGCATGGCCATTTACGACACCATGCAGTTTATCAAGTGCGATGTACATACCATTGTGATGGGGCAGGCCTGTAGCATGGGATCTCTGTTGGCACAAGCAGGTGCACCAGGCAAGCGTTACATGTTGCCCAATGCCAGACACATGATTCACCAACCGTCAGGCGGCGCACGTGGGCAAGCAACAGACATGTTGATTCAAGTGGAGGAAATTTTGTCCATGAAGAAAAATTTAACAGGTATATATGTTAAACACAATTCAGCCAACAAAACCTTTGAACAACTCACAGCAGACATGGAACGTGACAACTTCATGAGTGCAGAACAAGCAGTTGCATACGGATTAGCTGACAAAGTTATAGAAAACCGTAAATGACCTTAAAAACTAATTTTTGCTCAAGTCCCTGGATTCACATGAGAATCACAAACTCGGGCAATTATGAGTTTTGTCGTTGGTCTGATGAGCATACCAATATCAACATACGTGAGCACACCCCACTAGAGTTTTTTCAAACGCACATGGCACCTGTTCGCAGTGCCATGTTGCAAGGTGAGCAGGTGCCTGCTTGCAAAGACTGCCGCCACATGGAGCAACGCCACAAGGTAAGTGGCCGTCAGCGGCAGTTGTTGAAAACTGGTATTGCTTTGGACAATTTTGAAAAGTCCATGCGCAGTAGCACATACTGGTCAGCATTTGCACAATCCAACTTTACCTCTGGCACAACTGATCTCAGTCCTGTGGATTGGCAAATTGATCTAGGCAACCATTGCAACAGTGGGTGCGTGTATTGTGCCCCAGAAAGTAGCAGTAGGCTCTCACAAGAATTTAAAAAATTAAAAATCTCACAGGCAGAACCAGCACCAAATTGGGCAACTGATCCAGAGTTGATAGATCAATTTGTTGCCTGTTTGACCAATACCAATCGACTGGCATACCTGCATTTTCTCGGCGGCGAAACCGTAATCACTCCAGCATTCAAGATCATACTAGAAAAACTCATTGCTGCCAAACTCAATCACAAAGTCAGCATTGGGTTTACCACCAACTTGACTGTGTGGGACCAGGGCATTGTTGACTTGTTGACACAATTTGATCAAGTGCATCTGGGCATGAGTATTGAATGTTTTCATGCTGTAAATGACTACGTGCGCTGGCCCAGCTCGATCAAATCAGTTGAGACCATGTTGTTGCAATGGATTGCATTGGGGCAACAGCACCGCTGGTACATGTCTTTGAGAACCACACCCACAGCACTGACCATACCTTACTTGATCACAGTGTATGATTTTGCACATCGGTACAATGTTGGGATTGAAAGTTGTAATTTTTTACACAATCCAAAATTTCTTAGAATGAGTGTATTGCCCATGCAGTATCGGCAGGTGATTGCTGATCGAATACAAGCCTGGGTTGATCAACAAAATGTTTTTTCTACCACGCAATTAACCAATTTAAGAGACCCCAATCAACTGCATTTGCAAATCACACAAGATGCCATGAGTTATGTTGATTATTTGCGTACTGCCCCGGATGAAACACATCTGCTGCCCGAATTGGTGGCATACTTGAAATTGCTTGAGTCCTCAAGATCCAACAGCATACTTGATTGTGAGCCCGAATATGAACACATTCTCAGATCTGCAGGCTACTGAGTTTGATTTAGATCTGCGCTTGCAGGTACGGGCAATAGGTCGGCCCAGATTGAGAATTTCAATCAATCAAGATATTGTGTATCATGACATTTTAACACACACGTTTGATCTCAACCGTCAGTTGCCGTTGTTGCAACCTTTTGCGGTGACAATTGAATTACTGGATAAAGATTACAACAGCGCTCAAGAAACAGCGGTAGTGATCGAGCAGTTGTCTATTGATCAATTTGAATTGGTACCAGCCTGGACTCAATTGGCCACGTATACCAATGATCACCAGTACACTGATCCTACAAATTATCTAGGGTTTGTGGGCACATGGCAGTTGCTGGTTGATTGCCCATTCTATCAATGGGCACACACCATGACCAATCAGGGCATGTTGTTGCAGATAGGTCAGTAGTAGTAGCGGTAGCCTTTGCGATATGCATCAGCCTGTTGCTCACGATTGGCAATAACTGCGTCAACCAGCCGTTTTAAAAATTTCATATCACACCTTGACGTTGTTGTTCATATTGATACTGGCGTTGCAAGTGTTCAATGTCCGCGGCATTTTGTGGGTTGCGGTTGGCAATGTAATTTTCCATTCTGCTTTGATAGCTGTTGCCGGGGAATATCTCCGCCAGGCGGTGTAGTAGGTTTGCTAACATAATTTTTCCTCTGTGTTTGCATTGATATTTATCTCATGGTTTCTACTGAGTACTACTTTAGCACTGGTTTTGGGGTGGTTGACCAATAATTCCCCAAGTGTTATAATTGTCACATACAAACAAACAAAGGAGTATTGTATGGACATCCGAGTCAAAGCAGCCGCTATTGTAGCAGGTATCACTGTTGGTACTGTGGTGGGCATCAGAGCAATCCACGCCGCTGCCACCTACATTGGATCAGAAAATACACTGAAAGTATTAGGTTTTGGTGTGTTAGCATTTTTGTTTTACCAACTGTATACTTTGGTACTAGAACACTTGGTGCGTCAAGAACGTTATAAAGAAATGTCAGATCGCGGTTGACCAATAATTGCCCAAATGCTATAATATGGACATATTGTAACAAAAGGAGTTGGAAATGATTGCACTTGAAAACATTGAATCAATTCACAATACTGCTACTGCTGCCGCACAACGAGCAGAAGCTGACTTCCGTGCCAAACACGGCGAGCCCGGCTATTGTGGCTTTGCCTGGGTCAAGGTAAGCGAAAAAGCTTCTACCAAACTGGGCCGTGCGCTGAAAACTGTGGGCTTCCGTAAATCTTATAATGGTGGACTGGACTTGTGGAACCCTGGTGGCAGTGGTACTCAAAGCATGGACATCAAAGAAGCGGGTGCAGAAGCCTATGCTGAAGCCTTGCGTGGCTTTGGCATCAATGCGTATGCATGTTCACGTGCCGACTAAGGAGTTGAGATGCGTACAAAAACAGTGTTTCATGGATTGAAAAATTCTCAAAAAGTTCGTGTGATTTTCAAAGGTGACGGATCTGAAAATGATATCGGGATGTATTTGACAGTCAAACAAATTACCGAACAATTTGCAACAGTCAATGCCCGTTCATTGTGCTTTGATGCAATGTACGAATTGGTTCAAATGCGCTTCCTTGCAGAGACTGGTAAACAGCCGGTCCCAACTGGCCTTGGAACTACAATTCGTGGCAAACAAATTCAAGTTGATTTAATTTAAGGACTAATCATGGAAAATAATTCAATCCGTTGGAACGTGCCTTACACTGCGTGGCAACCCATGTTGAACTATGCTCAAACAAAGGAACAAGCGATTGAGCAAAAACTGGCAACAGAAGATCTCTCTGAGGCTCGTACAGTGTTAAAACGGATCATGGCATTATGAAATGGTTTGCTGAAACTACAGAATGGCCCGGTGTCACTGCACCCAACCATGTGTATCTCTTGGATGACTCAAAGAGCAAGATGTTTGCCTACGTAAAGTTTGGCACAGGACTGCCTGAAAAATTCAGCAAACCCATTCGCATTGACATCCGTGGCCGCAAGTTCAAACTCAATCCCGAGCAGTTTGCAATCGACGTTGAGGCCGAAGTGCCAGAAGGTCGTGTGATTGAAGTGCAAGGCAGCAAGGGCGATGTGTACAAGGTCACAGAACTGCGCGGCCAGTACTCATGCACTTGTTCGGGATTCAAATTCCGTGGTGACTGCCGACACATTCGAGGTGTGCAATGATTGATTGGCGAACTGATGATCTGCGAAACATGGGCATGGAACTGTCTTTGGAAACGCAACAAAGCATTGAGAGTTATTTGCTCCGTGGTTGGGCTCCTGGCGGCTACGTGACAGCCATGTTGGCGCACGATTACGAACGTGCATTTGCATGTGCAGACATTGCCAATCGACAAACCATTTGGGTGCTGTGGCGCTGGATCACAGACTATGCACCTCCACTGTGTCATGGCAGTTACAAAGCCGTTGACATGTGGCGTGATGATGTGGGTGGTTGCAGAAGCAATTATGTAAAAAAGGTAGAACAAACCGCCATGTGGAAAAAATTAAAAACTGTGGCCTAAAACACCCAAAAAAGCCTGGAAATATCCGGGGTTTGTCGCTTGCTACTTAAATATTTGTCCGCAAACTATGAAGTTTGTTTTTTAAAGGAGTCTTAAATGGACAAAGCGTTTGAAATGGCCTCAGGCCTGTTGGGTCACGTAGTTGATCTTGGTGTTAAGTTGATTGCAGTTGGTGTTGTGCTCCAAATCTTGTTTGGTGCCGCAGTGCCGTTTTTGGCAATCGATGTTGTGACTAGCATAGTCAAATTGGTAACTGCACTGGGCAGTCAAGGTTTGGTTGGACTGGTTTCAATTGCAGTGATCTATTGGGCCTTCAACAAGAAATAAACTTCTTGCCAGACTCATAAAAAAACCACCCTAGGGTGGTTTTTCTTTGTTACGCAGCGTCTATAAACTTCTTGAGTTCTTCGGCCTTGGCCACAATATCCGTACTGGACGGAAAATCTGGCATGGTTGGGTACGGAAGGATTCCACGATTGGCATCATTCAGTTTGGAATGATATTCATCGCTGAGTCGACTACGTTGTTCGTAGACTGGCGCTTGGAGGATTTCTTTGGCCAGGGTGAGAAGTTCGAGACGTATCTCGTAAGGTGTTTTGCTCATATTTTTCTCCTTGTGTGTATGTGTGTTTAACACGAGCTGTGACTTTCATCACGCAAATATTTAGTCTGGCAAAACTCATGCCCAAAATTTCTTGCATTACAACACAAACCCATGTATACTTGTGGAATGCTGTGATGCAACAGCTAATTTTATTTAAAGGAGTATTTTATGCATTTCAATCCCGAAACCAAAACCTACAAACTGTTCCATGCCTTGTACAATGGCGAAGCAGTGACTGCCAGCCAAGCACAACACCGCTTTGGCATCAAGAACATCTCGGCTGAAGTTAGCCGTGTTCGCCAAGCTGGTTATGCAGTTTACGCCAACAGCCGCAAAGCTGGTAACGGCGTCAAAGTCACTGAGTATGCAATTGGCAAACCCAGCCGCAAGCTGATTGCTGCCGGTTACAAAGCAATGGCACTTGGTTTGGCCTAAACCAACTCGCTGTCCAATTCACACTGGACACTACGACAAAACCCTGCAACCAGCAGGGTTTTTTCTTGACCGATAATTCTGTATCGTGTATAATACACTATGATTAAAGAACTCTTTCAACGTTGGGATCGGCACCGTGTGATCATGGACCGTGTGAATGGCGAACCTTATTTGGAACGCTACTACGTGTTCCTCAAAGATCGCAAGCGTTTTCCATTCAACATCTTTGTGCATAAATTTTTGAAGTCTGATCCGGACGATGTGCATGATCATCCCTGGCCCTACTTCACTGTCATATTAAAGGGTGGCTACTGGGAATGGATTCCAGTGTTCAACACACGTGGCGAGAAAATACATGAATATTGTGTTTGGCGCAGACCTGGCAGTTTTAGATTTTCTGGTGCCAACACCTATCACAGAATTGAATTGGATCCAGCAGTAGAATGTTGGACACTATTCATGCCCGGTCGTAAACAACGTGACTGGGGATTCCTGGTCAAGAACAAATGGGTGCAATGGCAAGATTATTTGGCCTTGCGCAAGAGTCAATCAACTTGAAAGTAAATATATGACAGACATAGGACAGTTTCTCATGGAATTTGGCGACTTTTTGATTTATGCTGGCATTGGTTGGTTGCTCACCAGCCTGACACTAATGGTATTGGGAATGTTTGTGCGTTGGTATCTTGAACGCCGAATCGGCCAGGAACTAAACTCTGTGGGACAGGCCCTAGACGAAGAAAAGTTAATTGCACTCACAGTGGAGGTTGACCAAAATCAATATTTCTGTTACAATTCACTCACAAGTGATTTTGTTTGTCAAGGTTCAGACTTGAAGGAAATACGTGAACGATTTCGTGAGAGATATCCTGACAAAGATGCAGCCATATATGACGGCGACGAGTCCGCAGTGACCACACTAAAATCGCAACTCAAAGATTTAAAGAAACAAAATGAAAATAGCATTAGCATCTGACGTACACCTGGAATTTGGTGACCTAGACTTTGACAACACAGACAACGCTGACGTGTTGATCTTGGGCGGTGACATCTGTGTGGGCAACGACATCACACAACGTGATCCTTACAACACCATGGGCGAAGAATATCGTAGCAATCGTTATCATGATTTCTTTCAACGATGCAGTGCTAGATTCCCGCATGTGATTTTCATTGTGGGCAATCACGAACATTATCATGGTGACTTTGCCAAGACTGTGCCGCACTTCAAAGATGTCCTGGGTTATTTGACAAACCTGCATGTTCTTGAAAAAGAAACTTTTGTGCTGGATGATGTCACATTCATTGGCGGCACCTTATGGACCGACATGAACCGGCGTAGCATTCGTACCTTGCATGAGATTTCACGCATGATGAACGATTTTCGTTGTGTAGACAACAGTGCCAAAAGCAGTGATCAGCGTGGTTGGAATCCTCGCTTCTCCACAACAGACGCCGCAGATGATCATGATGCCATGCTGGAATACATTCGCCTAGTGATCGAAGGCAAGTTTGATCAGAAGTTTGTGGTGGTGGGACATCATGCGCCCAGCAGACTCAGCACACACCCAAGATATGCCCATGAGTCCATTATGAATGGTGGCTACAGTTCGGAACTGGATGACTTTATTCTGGATCATCCACAGATCCGGTTGTGGACACATGGTCACACTCACGAGGATTTTGACTACTGCATTGGCAGTACTCGAATCCTGTGCAACCCAAGAGGTTACATCAACTATGAAGAAAGGGCAGATCAATGGCGACTGAAAACAGTGGAAGTGTAAAAAACTGGTTGCGTTATTCGGGATTCAGTGTTATACTAATAGGAAATCCTTGTCATTGGAGTTGGCTGCCTTGGGCACGACAGGAAGCCAATGACGGATGGCCCAGCCCTAACGAACGCACATACAGCGTGGGTTGGATTTTTTTAACTTTGAGAATATGGATTGATGATGGAAGCTGGTAAAACAAAAACTCGTTTTGACATGGAACAAGAAATCATGCAGGCCTGGCAAGTGCTGGATGATATCAAGATGTTGAGTGCTCGTGAGGGCACTGAGAAGGAAGACTGGGACGCAGTGTATCGACTGTATCAAATACGTTTTGAAACGCTGTTTGAAACATTTGAACAACTGATCAAAGCAGGCACTATACTGTGATGCGCAGAATGATCCTGACCCGCCATCAGTGGGAACAGGTAAGTGTGTGGTTGGCCTTGAATCAACAGGTGAACGAAATAGAGATTGTGGAATCAAAGACCACAGGTATTGGACTGGATCACACTGCCAAGTTCTTTTACAAAGAACATATATTGTTGAGTGAGATGGACATAACTGATACATCAACTTGGTAAGGATCTGAAATGATTAGTGCAGTACTATTTTTAATTGCCTTAGTGGGCTGGGGGTGGCTGGTGTTTGGAAATCATTTTACATGGGCAGAGCGCCGTAAACAATTATGTAGTATCGGTGAACACTGGTTGACCGGCACGGGAACGATTTGGCATAACAAGCACGGCGAGTACTTCACTGGACGGCATTGTTGTGCCTGCGATTATTGGGAAGTCACAAAGGTTGAAGAATGAAAATGTATAAACACAGCAATGGTAAAATACATTTCTATCCTGAGCATATTCCCCAAGGATGGGTGGTGTTCCTGGACCCAAGAACATTTGAATCAGTATGGCGTAGGATTCGAGGTAGACAATGACTCCAGAGCAACAGATCAAAGCCGCTGAAGAATGGGCTAGACTCAGAGTAGAAGCTGCCGAAGCTGATCGTGACTATGCACTAGGCTTGGCCAGTGCCGCACACCTGGAATTGATGCAGGCCATCAAGTATGGATTCAATCCCAAGTCTGCACACAGTACGCTGATCAGCATTGGTAAACTGAGCCCAAGGCTAAATCAAATAAGAGAAGCATATGAACGAAAAGTTTAAGCAACTGGCTCTCGAGGCCAAGATGGCGACTGCTGATTTTGATGCGGGCTCATACTATGTGGCCACACCAGACCGCATGCAACTGTTTGCCGAGCTGATTGTGCGAGAATGTGCCCTTGCCGGTTTAGAAACTCACGGTAATTATGATGTTCATGATGACATTTTGAAACATTTTGGATTTGGAGTTGAAGAATGAGCAATGAAATCACAACAGAAATGCTGGACCGCAAGATTGCATGGTGTGAGCAAAACGCATTTTGGGGTCGAGGTTCTGCCATACAGCGTATGCAGGATTTCTACTTTGAAAAGACCCGTGACACAGTGAATGAGCCTTGGCCTGAAAGTTTTACCCTGGACGATCTTGCCAAAGCATTGAATGTGGAACGTGTGAGTTATAGAATCTACTATAGCCGAGATAATCTTACATTGAGACTGTTTGTGTTCCGTGCCCACTGCACCGAGTCTGAAGAGCAAAAGATGTTGGCCCTGGGATTTGTACATGCCAAAGACGGCGACACTGAAAATATACCTAACAAGGAACTTGTAGAATGAAAATTTACATCAGCGGATATCGAGATCATTGGATCTCACCTTACACCATGTTGGACTATGTGTTCTTCTGGACTGACTGGTCCAAGTGTTCTCGTTGGACTACGGAACAAGCACTTGAAGATTATCGCCGAGAAAAATCCCAGTTTGTGGAACGTCCTGACTGGTGTGAAACATGGAGTGACCGTCTTACACCCGTCAGTCAGGCCATCATGTGGGTGCTGGATCGTGTGCATCCAGCCATCAACTACATCAAGATTGACCGCTACGATACCTGGAGCATGGATTCGACCTTGAGTCCCATTATCCTGCCCATGCTGAAACAACTGAAAGAAAAAAAGCATGGCGCACCGTTTGTGGATGACGAAGATGTGCCCGAACACCTGCGTAGCACCGCCGCCCCGCCCAAAGAAAACGAATATGATACTGATGATCACCACTTTGCACGTTGGGACTGGGTCATGGATGAAATGATCTTTGCATTTGAGTGCAAGGTAGATAACTCATGGGAAGATGCTTTCCGTGAAGGTGAACATGACCTACTTTGGATACCAGTAGACAAAGACGGCAATGAAGTGCCCAAAGGTGAACACAAGTATTATCAAATGGGCAAAGGTCCCAAAGACACCTACAAGTGCGATTACGAAGGCATGAAAGTGGTACAAGCACGTATCAGCAATGGTTTCCGACTGTTTGGCAAGTACTACGAAGGCCTGTGGGACTGATGTTCGGCACCAACTACAACGATCACAGAGCGGCTGCTGGATTTGCTGAAAAGAGTCAACGGGAAGCTGATGCATTCTTTTATTACAAAGCCGCCTGGACCCTACAGTTTGCATGGAGGCCACATCGTTGTGAACTTACCAAGAAAATTATTTGGTTGCAGTCGGCCTATCAAGGCTGTGCCAGTTACGGTGATCCGAGTGAAGCAGTATATGAATATCGTTGGCATGATCGCCATGAACATTTGATTTGGGTATTAAAAGGACCATATGGGTGATACAGCATTTGAAAATATGATGTCGGATTTGATGGACAGGGATGCCAGAGTGGAACGACAACACAGTATTTCTGAAACAGATTATCATATGTGGCAGAGAGCATTTACATTTGAAGGTATCAAGGGTCAACGATACGGACAGAGTTTTTGCAATCATTTTGACATCACAGACTATGTGCTGTTTTACAAAATAGATTGGGAAAGTGCTGACCAACACATAAGGACAGTGTATCTTGACCAGTGCTGATCACCCACATGGCCTGACACTAGATTGGGTACCGACAGATATCATAGAACTGTGGAACCAGCGCATGGCCCGAGTAGTAGAACTGTTTGGCTTGCCTGGTGATAGATATGTCACAGACATCAATGTAAATGAAATGACCTTTTGGTTCCGCGACGCCAACGATGCACTGCTGTTTAGATTGTGCCATGGAAACAGTAGACTACGTACGGCTTAATTGTGGTTCTCAACAGGCCTTGGCCTACAAGCATCAGTTGGATATTGACGGACTCATAGTCAACCAAGACTATACCTGGCGATATCAAAAACCTGTGTACGATGAGTTTGCCTGGACTGATTCGGAAGTCAGCAATGTCACATTCACATTCCGAAATCCCATGTTGGCCACATTCTATCAGTTAAAGTGGTGTCGGTAAATATCCCATGCGATATTTACTATTGACCCTGCTATTCACAGCAACCACAGCACTAGCACGTGAGCCCAGTGTTTACGTATACAACGAAACCTCAGATCAAATTGAATACCAACGCAACTCAACAGAGTATCGGCCCATTGCCAGCATCACCAAGTTGATGACAGCCATGGTGGCCCTGGACCACAGCAAAGACCTGTTTCGTCAGCTGCCACTCAACACCACTGTCAAAAGCAACTTGCCACGTGGCACATACACACGCCAAGAACTGTTTACGGCCATGCTGGTGCGAAGTGACAATGCAGCCGCAGAAACCTTGGCTGGGGACTATCCCGGTGGTAGGAAAGAGTTCGTTTGGCGCATGAATCAACAGGCCAAGGAGTGGGGCATCAATGCTGTATTCCGTGACCCCACTGGCTTGGACGCACACAACATGGCCACTGCTGGCGATGTGGGCACCATGGCTGGGTATGCCGCGGGCTACTGGGTCATACGTGATGCTAGTGTTAAAAAGACTGTGGCCTTTGAACGCAAATTCAAGAAGCGACTACGCACAATACAACTCAACAACACCAATAGACCCATACTAATGGAGTTTGATGAAATCATTGCGTCAAAAACTGGTTTCACCAATCCAGCAGGATACTGTGTTGCCCTGGTGGTAGAACATCAAAAACAACGGCGAGTAATTGTGGTTCTGGGTGAGCGCAACAAATCACGCAGAATAGACACTGTGCAGGACATCATGTACAATCATGTGCTGGATCAAAATTTGCAGGATCCAAGTTATATCAATAATTAAAGTTAATGCAACTGTTAACTCAAGGCACCATACGTCTCAGCGCAAGTTTCACTCACGCACAAGAAATTGCCCGACCTTTTGGCCAAATTGATCGAATCATAGAGTGGTGCAAGACCGAACTCATTGGCGACTGGCGCTGGCAAGTGGTCACAACCAGCAGTGACCGTGCCCCGGGACGCTACATTTTCTACTTTGACTCAGACCGTGACGCTGCCGCGTTTGCACTGTTCTGGTCCTAAAACCAATACTTTTTACTGCTTGACTGAATATTCCTGATCTGTTAAACTACAGGCATACGTTAGGAGTTGAAGAATGAAAGTGATCAAACTCAATCGGCGATTCAAAGTACACAAGGCACGAGGTCATGAAGTGGCTGTGAAGTTTGTCAGCTATTTTGAGGCCAGAGAGTTGGAACTGGTGTGCCGGGCTCGACTGGGCGAAAACTTCATATGGAACCCAGAAGGCACCTGGTACGGGTGGTATGGAAAGAAACGCTACGGTCACTATGCCCCACCATATTTCATCTCATTTCAGAAACAATCAGACTTGACTTTTGCGTTGATGTGCTTGACCAATAAATGAATCTACTGTATAATAGCGGTATTGTATTGCAAAGGATTGAAATGAATGACTGGGACCGTAATAACCTGCATTTTATTCTGGATAGTGATGAGGCTACCCTAGAGGATTTTTATTCCTGGGCCACAGAAGATGACCTGGCCTATGCCCTGAGTCTTGTGCGTGAAGCCAAAACAGAACTGCTGTTGCAAGAAGCCGACATCTTGGATGAAATGTTGATCGCGGCCACAGAGGATGATGTGTCAGAAGCCAGCGCCATGTTAAAGCAATTTCAACTATGAGTCATCAGTTTTTGATCATGTGGTGCAATGAAGGTCTTGAGTGTTGCATAGATGTCACAGAAGACCAACAACAACGCATGTGGGAACGGCTCAAAGGTCAGCCACTTCGTGAGACTGCTATTCCCAACTACAATCATTTGTTGCTACGTGCTAGAGTCAATAGCCAACGCCACTATGAGGTCTATACTTGTGAGGCCACAGATGGCATCACTGCTGAGGATATCAAGGAAATGTTCGAAGCCAGCCCGCAGACTGCGGCTGACACAATTCGACGCCTGGGACACTGTTTGCACAGTGACCGGGCCACAAACAAGGTGTTGATCACCTGAAAGAACGTTCCGCTTGGTTCGCGGATACTGTGACCCGCAGGATGAGAAGTGAGGTGACTCTCAAGGGTGGTACCACTCCTACCGAAGTGGCGCTGGCAATGCGAGAACGGACCCTGTCGGGAAGCGGGTGGAAGGTGTGTGAGATTTGCGGGGCAACCCAAGAGATGATACACTAAATTACCGCCGGGGGTCGCAGAGCATTTTGAAAAAACATATGGTTGACATACAATTAAAAATGTATTAAACTATAAGCATGTTGGTAACAACATACATCAATCTTTTTTTAAGGAAATAAACTATGTCAGATAAAAATTATGTTATTGTTGCACGTATCAAAGGCACACGTCAACACGTAACTTCCTTCTCTAATAATGTCAACCAGCGTATCAAACGCCTAAAAGATGACATTCTCAAACAACAGGACGAGCGGTTTAGCATTTTTAAAAATGTTGATAGCAACATGATTGAATTTGTGGTTGCACCTGTATCACGTTCTATTGAATGGGCTTAACATGACTAAAACAAACCACCGCGCTCTCGATGTTGAGCTTCAGCGACAACGTTACGGCGAAAACTCCGAACTGCTTAAAGGATTAGGATACAACACTGATGTCATGAACATCAAACGCATGTCCAAGGACCTAGCAACACAAGACACTTGGCGTTACATGCAATCCAAGGATCTTGAAGATCTCAAAGACTGCATCACTGACTATGATTTGTATGAGTGGGCAGTCGGCACACAACTCAACAACAGTGGACTTGTTCTTGAGTTTGGCACTGCTACGGGCCGTACTCTAAATCAGTTTGCGCATTGGTTGCCGCACAACACCATCTATGGTTTTGACAGCTGGCAAGGGTTGCCAGAAAAGTTTAACGATTTGCCTGCTGGACACTTTGCACAAGAATTGCCCGAGGTGTTGCCAAACTGCAAACTAATACAAGGTTGGTTTGGTGCAAGACCCGCACAAGATCAATCCAGTATTCCAGAATTTACTGCGCAAACCTTTGCAAATGAACACAAGGAACCCATTGCATTGTTGCACTTGGATGCTGACTTGTATTCCAGTACCAAGACAGTGCTGGATGTGTTTGCAAAACAAATTGTGCCAGGAACTGTGATTTTGTTTAACGAGTATTGGAATCATCCAACTTGGCTCAAACATGAATACAAAGCCTGGCAAGAGCATGTAAAAACTTTTGGACGTGATTACGAATATATTGGATATGCTAGTGATCATCAAGAAGTGGCAATTCGAGTAACCAAGTAGTCGACCAATAAACACATTTGTCGTATACTTGTTTCAAGCTAGGAAACTAGCTCAACGCTGACAATAAAAATAACGCAGTGACATAGGGTTGCTGTGTTATATTTGTCACCAACAAGGAGTCTCTAATGGCAACAGCCACACCTACCTACGCGGCACTGCGCAACGCAAAATACCGCAACACTTCCAGTCACTTTGTGGACCTGGTACAACGTCTAAACGACACCATCAACAACCTTCCCAAGCGAGCTCAAACCAATTGGACTAGCAGTCTCAAGAAAGCCATTCAGTCGTTCAAGAAAAGTTATCCCAACGTAAAAAACTTCAGCGATCGCAAACTGTTTCGCTTGTGCAAAGCCTACGACATTCCACTCATGGACATCATGGTCGATACCACCATGCAACGTGAGCCGGACTTGCAGTGGATTTTGAAGATCATCACCAACTTCCGTGCCTATCAAGCACAACCCATGCAGGTGTTTGCCACAGCAGATGGTAAATGGGGTGCCTGGGATAGCCAGCACACTGCCCTGGCCATGTATTTGATTGCAGAACACGCACTGGGCTTGGACTTGACCACTGTCATGGTTCCAGCTAACATTTACGATGTCACCAGTCGTGCGGACCTGCGCAACTTGTTCATCAACATGAACACCACTACAGGCAAGAACGCTGGTAAAAAGCCCTTGGACATCATTGACATCTATGAGCAAATGATCTATGGTGTTGAGGTAGATGGCGTTACTGAACAAGACTGGGTGGATGCGCACACCAAATGGCAACACCTGGCAGCAGGTGGCATGTTTGTCACTGCGGAAAAGTTCAACAACACAGATGAAACCGGGGCAATCAGTCGTCTCAATGAGATCATGGACTCCAGTCCAGAAGTGGTGCGCCAATTTGCCGTGTACGGCAAATATGTGGTTGAGTCTCAAGACACAGTAAAAAATCCTCGCAGTATCAACAGCAAGGAAATTCCCATTATACTTGAGTTTTTGAATTTGTGTGAACAAAATCAAATCCGATACAGTGATGCAGTGATTGAAGATCTTGCACGACATTGCATTGACTTGTTTGACGCCAATTTTGACGCCAAAGGACCTTACTGGATTCAAGTACATGACGCCAACGTCAACGCCTACAACAAGGCTCACAAAGGTATCCCCAAGCACATGTGGCCTGAGGCTCCTCGCAATGCCAAGAACACACCGCAAGGCACTGCATTCTTTTGGCATCAGCTCATGAAGAGCTGGGTGCCCAATCAAGCTGCCGGCTTTAAGTTTCCCAAACAACCATTCAGTGTGTATACACCTGACGTCAAGGACCTTTACTAATGAGCCACTTTTTATACATTCACCCCTGCATGGCTGGTACTCCCAATGTATGGAAAGTTGGTGTTACAAAAACACCTTACTCAGCAGTGCGTGGTCGTCAAAAGTACACCTGGACCAAGTTCGGTCTGACTGATTTGTACTTTGGTGATCCAGTTGACATAGCTAGATTGGAACAAAGAGTCAAGAAAGAATTCAAACACTTGTCAGGCAAAGTACTTCAAGGCTATGGTATGGAACTGTTTCAAATTGACAAAAAAATATTGAAACAATCAATCGCGTCCCATATTGAACGTGGTAGTTTGCGTGTGAAACAGTTTGCTCTCAAAGAGCCTTACACTGCGTCCAGTAGTGGGCATTGCCCTTTTGGGATTCCTGGTGAGAGTGAAGCTGACCAATGGTTGCATGAGAAATTTGTGAAAATGTTTAAATCTCATCCAACTGGTCAAGTCATAAAAAAACGTGTATTTGCACGAAACATGTTCCCTGAATTATATGAATACAACTCTTTTAGAACGTCGTGAAGGCATTGCACAATTTGTGCAGACCAAGTACACCAACGTGGTACGCAATGGGCTCAGTTACGACCAAACACGCGAGTGGGCGCACGCCGGTATCACTCGCTGTTTGGCTGAAATCAAGGCACTGCCCGCGCAAGACCAAGCCGCACGTCTCAAGCGCGATGAGCTGGAAAGCTATTTGCTTCGATACCACATCTACTGCATCAAACAAAACATTGGAGCACATTACCGTGAGGTTGGTGCTGCCAAAAAAGACTGTGACTTTGAGCATGTGATTCCCAAAGCAGTGGCACGTGAGCTTATGATCTATGATTTGATGACTGTGGATGAAGCATTGAACTTGCCAACTTGTCTGTTGCGAACAAAGAACCATGTCAAACTCAACAAAAAATCTGCCAGTACCACTCCAGACATTTGGGATTTTTGGGCTCGGTATCGTAACACGCTCAAGATCAAAATTGAAACACATGATGGCACCCCAGTGGACATGACAACATGGAATCTTGAAACGCATTATGAATATTTCAAAGGATAACTCCTGTGCAAAAATCAGACATTGAACAACGCATGACCAAGCTCATGGCTCCTGTGGACCAGCAGATCATGATGTGTGATGACCGAGAAGACCTGCTCATGATGGCCTGTGCTATGTTGCAACGTGTGGACGAAATATTCACAAAAGAGCTTGGTGAACGCGGGCGAGAACAAATGTTCCGGGAACAATTAAAGTAATACTCAAGTATTACCTTTTGTAACCCTGCACTCAGCAGGGTTTTTCTTGACCAAATATTGCCCAAATGCTATAATATGGACATATTGTAACAACAAGGAGTCAGCAATGAAAGCACTCGACGCATACATTGACCAGCAAAACAGTTGGAACGCCATTTTTAATGGTGTCAAGTTTGAAATTCACACTAGTGAAGGTCGCAAACGTGTGGCGCAAAATATTGATGCCGCACTGAGCCCCGAAAATCTCAGCTGTGACGGTGAACTGCCCCGTGCGCAAGTGCAAGCCCGTTATCGCTCACTCACAGCGGCTGCTCGGGACTTGGTGCGCCTGGACCCCAGCGTGGCTCAGTTCATGTACGAATTTGGAGAATAACATGTGGACCATTGCTGTAATCTTTGCCAGCTCTGTGCAGAACATAGGGCAGTTTGCAAATCAAGCCGAGTGCGACCGTGCCTTGGCACAGTTCCAAAAACCTGGCGTGGTAGCGGGTTGCATCAAACAACCTACCCCGGAGCAAAGCCTAGCACAGGCGCAACGCATGATGAATTCCTTTATCACCAGCATGGAAAAGTAATACTTTTTTAGTACTACATTTCGGTTGACCGAATATTCCCAAAATGCTATAATAATGGCATACAAAGCAAAAAGGAGCCTGCAATGATTAAAGAAAAAGAACTCAACTCACGTGCCGCTGGTGTTTATGCATGGGCGGCTGCACAAGACGCTCATCGCTACAGTGATGAGTGCCGCATGCGTTACACATCTGCGCAACGTGCCCGGGCTGAGACATTTAAAGATCTTGTAGAGATGGCATACACCAATGTTCGTCCCGAGCCCACTTATCGTAAAAAGTTTGTGGTAATCAAAGTTGAGCACGGACAAGTCCGGGACCGTAAAATGGCACAAGAGATTGATGCTATTGTTGCCGAGCGCAATTATGAAAAAACTGTGACCCCACAAGGGTTTAACTTTCGTATTACTTTTTAAAACGGTTGACAGGTAATAGCCGAAATGCTATAATATGGACATATTGTAACAAACAGGAGTTGGAAATGAGCACAAACAGTCGTATCGCAGTCATGCATGGCACAGTTTGCAAAAGCATCTACTGTCATTGGGACGGTTACTTGCACTTTAATGGACGTATCTTGCAAGAGAGCTACGACAGTTCCAAGGCCAATCACCTTGTGGCACTGGGTGACTTGAGCAGCCTGCGAGCCACGATTGGCGAGAAGCATGCGTTCAGTCAGTTTGAAGTTCCTACTGAAGAAGTAGAAGCATACAAGACGCTGACAGAAAACATGTGTACCTTTTACGGTCGCGATCGTGGCGAGAAGCACACTGAGCACAAAGTGGCAGTGAACTTCGAAACTTTCCTGGAACAGTGCAACATGTGCGGTGCCGAGTACTACTACATCATGGAAGATGGTCAGTGGTACTATGGTAGCATGCACGAAAGCGATCCTTTCTACAAGCGCCTGGTGTTGTTGAGTGACGCACTGGAATCTGAAACGGTTGACCAATAATTCCCAAAGTGCTATAATACGAACATACAAAGCAAAAAGGAGTTGACAATGCAAGACGCACAAGAGATCTATTACGGCATGTTTACAGATGCTGGCAATCAAGAAGTTGCCGCTATTGTAAAACACGCCAAGGCAAAACAACTTACGTGGGCACAGACTTACAAACTGTTGTCACAGTTGGCAATGGTTTCAGATTATGCTGAAGCCCTGGACACCATGGTGCGTGAGATGGTGTATGACGCAATCGGCGCTGATGGCCCTTTTTACATCTAAGGAGACGATGATGAAAATACGCAACGAATATTTGTGGCTGGTACTGTTGGTGGCTGTGATTGCAGGTGGTCCGCTGTTGAGCATCTGGGCCTTGAATACACTGTTTCCTGTGTTGGCTATTCCTTACACCCTAGAGACCTGGGCCGCAATGGCCTTGGTTGGTGGCGTATTTCAAAGTTTGAAAATTGGTAAGAAAGACTGATATGTTTGTAGATGTCTCTAACATGACAGCCCGCGAAATACAACGCCTGGGCCACGAGGACGATGAGGGGCCTGTGCAACGCCGGTGGAAGCCACGTACTACTGCCGGTGGTGGGCATCGTGGCTACAGTGTAAGCGATGTGTGGGGTGCCGCATGTCATGCACAATGCATCAACGGTGTGTACGTCAAAGAAGATTTATGGGAATGGCCCTCAGAGTCAGCAACTGCTATGCAACTCAAACGCAAAAGCAATCGCAACATCATGATGGATGCATTAGAAAATCCTTTCATGATCACAGACGAAGATCGCTCAGCAGGCGAGCAGTGCATGAAGTTCATTTCTAATGACATGACGTTCCGCGCACTGCAAAACAAACTCACAGACTTTGACCGCAGTGTGATGAAGATCACTGCTGTGACAGATCGATTCTTTCCGCAGGCGCATAAATTAGAATTGGCCACTGTGGCTTGTTTGCCCAACAGTCATCAACGTGCCCTGACACGCATTGCGGAACAGGACAGACTCAATCAGACTGCTGGTTATATAGGTGCTGTGGGCGACAAGGTCACCATCAACGTGGACATTGTTCGCTGTGTATTCAGTCAGAAGTGGAACACCTACTACGCAACTGGTATCACCAGCAACAATGAAACAGTGTTCTTTTCCATCCGTGAACCGCTAAACACAGGCACCTTGCTGTCAGTGCAGGGCACTGTGAAAGCGCACCGGGATGGACAGACTCAACTCAACCGCGTGAAGGTGCTATGAGATTGGTGTTGGTTGTGTTTGCGTTGACAGGGTGTAGTGTGTTTCACGACGCCCGAGATGAATTCAAGAAAGAAGTAACTGGTGTTCAATCAGAATTTGCTAGACTTTACAACAAGGAGAACTCAAATGAGTAAGATTTTAATTGGTTTTGTGTTGGGATTGATTGTGGCTAGTGTGGGCTTCTCGGGCATTGCCCGAATTGCCGACCGAGGTGTCCAAACCATCCAAACACAGAGCAAAGAATTGGCCCAGTAAATTGGGCAAATCAAATCTAAATTGTGCAAAAAGTGGTTGACACAGATACCGTTTTGTTGTATAATTTGGATATGCTGAAGCACAGCATGTTTCGTAATTTAACTTTAGGCAACTCAGAAAGGCAACAAAATGTCAAATGACAAACTCTTTACCGTAGCAGGCACCGCAACTCACAAAGGCGTGACCAAGGTACGCTTTGCAAACGACTTGGTGGCTCGCATCAAGATCCTGGCCAAGGCCGGCGCAACTGATGTCAACTTGGTGGAACTGCCCCAAGCTATGACCAAACTGCAAGCACTCAAGTACTTGCAAGAACAAGGTATCACTGCTGGTGATGCTGGCTTTGCTGTGGCCAACAAACTGGCTGAGAAAAGCAAAGTGGCCAAGAAAGGCGAAGTCAAAGTGTCTGCAAGCGGCACCAAGGCCAAGTCTAAAACTGCTCCTGCAACTGTTCGATCAGATGCAGTTGAAAGCACCAACGCCTAATACAAACAGGCTCCCAACAACGCCGTCAATGACGGCGTTTTTTATTGACTCGTCAATCGAGATAATTACTGTATGCTGGAATTTGAAGATGACCCCATTTACGAATACGCCAAGACTGTGATGTTTCAAATCATGACAGTGCTGTACATGAACGGACGCACAGAAGCACACGTGGGTGCCATAATGCGGCTGTTGGGTGTGGATGAAGACCATGCTAGACTGCATGATGATGAACGCATTGAGCTGGACGAAAATTTTGCCCGGATGGCTGCGGAATTAAATATGAATGAGCTTGTGTCTGCTCAAGTCCCCCAAGGAACCACAATCCATTAATGTCTATCCCCACATACCGTGCAGTTGAACCACTGTACATTGTGATGTTGCGCAACAACCAAGCTGAGCCCATGTTCAAGACTTGGATACGCCGACATCAAATTGAACATGCCAATGTCACTGGCAACCGAATGATGCTTCATCACCAGCAAGCCTTTGATCGATTTCTTGTGACATGGACACATGAGTGGACTGCCATCACTGTGTGGGACACTTGGAACCGCAGACACATCTACATGGACTAGGCAGGAGTGCCAAATTCCTGTGTTTTTCTTGACATGCTGTGATAATGCATGTATAATTACTATTCATAACAAAGGAGTCATAATGACCAATCATGAACAAATCGTAGCCGCTTACGACACATACATTGCGGAAAATGAAAAATTCACAGCCAAGGGTGTGAAAGCCGCGGCTGCCCGTGCTAGAAAAGCCTTGCAAGAAATGACCAAAGGTATCAAAGAGCGCAGAAAAGAAATCACAGCAGAGAAAGAAGCACTTGCGGCAGCACCCAAGTAACGCTCAGCCTGAGATGCAGGAGTTACATTCGTGGCCCTTGCATCTCACTGCCGACTTGCGGCAGCGACTGTTGGATGATAAAATGCGTCGAGCCCAGCATTACTGGCAGGCGCAGGAAAAAATCCGCAGTGCCAAAAATCCACAAAATCATGGCAATCACAACTGATCAAATTCCCACCATAACCATAGATGAACTAAGCGATCATCTCGATCATCTAACCAGTGGCGTCAGCACCGACACCATAACCTGGGGCAACAGCTCAATCTGGAGCACAACCGGAACAGTGGTACCGGGCTATGGTGCTGCTATTGGTGGTCAAAATGCTTACACCTACGCAACCAATACCACTAGCCCTTGGATTAGCGTTAGCAATGGTGGCACTGGGTCAATCAACCCCAGTGCCAGCATAGAAATCAAAGGCGAAGACGCTGACATCAAGATCAATGGCAAAAGCATGGTGACCTGGATGGAGGCGGTAGAAGAACGACTTAACATACTCACACCCAATCCTGAACTGGAAAAAGACTGGGATGACTTGCGCAGACTGGGGCAACGCTACAGAGCCTTGGAAAAGAAATGCAAGGAAAAAGCACAGATGTGGGCGGCCTTGAAAAAAGTACAACCTCGACAACCATGAGCACATGGGCAGAGTTTTACAATCAAATCCGAGATCCTGCATGGCCTGACTGCAAACAAGAACATCAGTTCTCACAACTACCCGAACATATTCAAAAAGAATGCTGTGAAGTATTTGGGTATGTTCCGGGTGCATTTAAAAAACAATCCAAGCTGCCCAATCGGGTGTTTCCAATCAACACAGCAACAGCTTGTCAGTTAAAATGGAACTGGAGCACAATATATCTTACCACAGAAGACACAGCCAGTTGTCATAGAACCACTCATCATAAATTTGACACTGACACGTTTGATTTTCACAACACGCCTAGTAAATTGCAAGACCGGCGGCACATGTTGGCGGGCAAATGGCCCGAACATGGTTGCGAATACTGTCGTGATATAGAGCAGGCAGGTGGACAAAGCGATCGTATTACCAATTTGGACTTCCCAGGTATACATGCGCCTCCTGAGCTAGATCAAGATCCTGTGGCGGTTGATGTTACTCCTCGTATACTAGAAGTATATTTCGACAACACTTGCAATTTAAAATGCCTGTACTGTGGTCCTCACTTTAGCAGTCTGTGGGACGCTGAAAACATTCGACATGGCGCTGGGGCATTTGCCAAGAGTGCCAATATTGAAAGCAACAAACAAAAGATATTTTCTTGGTTGAGGCAACATGGGCACAACCTTACAGTGTTCAATATTTTAGGTGGCGAGCCACTGTATCAAGACGAACTTGATCAATGCTTGGATTTATTTGAGCAGCATCCTGCACCCGAACTTAAATTACAAATATTTACAAATCTCAATGCCAAGTTGAGTCGTGTAAAAAATTTAGTTGAACGTGTTAAACAATTGATTGATCAGAACAAACTGAGAGAATTTGAAATAACTGCCAGTTTGGATTGCTGGGGTACACCGCAAGAATATGTGCGATACCCATTGGATCTCTCTGTATGGGAAAAGAACTTTGAATACTTGGTAGACCAACCTTGGATAAATTTAATTATTAACTCCACAGTGACACCACTCACTGTAAAAACTCTACCTGATTTACTGCAAAGAATAAATCAGTGGAGTACAACTAGAAAAATATATCACTATCAAAATTCTGTCAACGGCCCCAGTTACATGTTTATTGACATATTTGGCGGAATTTTTCAAAATGATTTTGATCAAGCCCTGGCCATCAAGCCAACTAATACTCCAGAAGAACAATCTAGTACTCAGTACTTGAAAGGCATTGCACAACAAAGTTTGCATCGTGGCCCCAACGTGCCTGAAATAAAAAAACTTTTTAATTTTTTAAACGAAAATGATCGTCGACGTAATACCAGCTGGTCCACGGTGTTTCCTTGGCTGGTTGAAGAATTTGTCAAATATGATCTAAAAATTTGACACACAATACAAATCATTATATAATGCTATTATGATACCCAAAACACCTAAACAACGCATCAAACACATCGTCAAGTGGATCCAAGACTATGCTCGCAAAGCAAAGATTAATACCTTGGTGGTGGGTATTTCAGGCGGCATTGACAGCTCAGTTGTGAGTGCCTTGTGTGCTCGAACTGGCTTGAAAACCATTGTGGTACAAATGCCCATTCGCCAGAATAAGAAACTGGACAACTTGAGTTCAGCACACGCAGGCTGGCTGTTGAATCATGTGCCCAGCTTCAGCATCACGCACATGATCATGGATTTGACCCCAGTGTTCACAGCATTTGAGAAAAAGCTCACACCTTTTGGCGACAGTGAACTGGCATTTGCCAACAGCAGAGCCCGACTGCGCATGATGACCCTGTATCAAATTGCACAGAGTCATGGTGGCATTGTGGTGGGCACAGGCAACAAAGTGGAAGATTTTGGCGTGGGATTCTTTACCAAGTACGGTGACGGTGGAGTGGATATCTCTCCCATTGGTGACTGTTTGAAAACTGAAGTCTGGGACATGGGACGAGAACTTGGCTTGCTCCAGGAGATCATCGATGCCCCGCCCACCGACGGACTCTGGGCCGATGACCGTAACGACGAAGATCAACTGGGCATGAACTACCCTGAACTGGAACGCATGATGAGCATTGACTTTTTGAAGCGAGCCAAGATCGTGGATTCAGACATGCCTGGCAGCGCCAAACTCAATGCTGACGATCGAAAAAAATTAAAACGTTATCAAGAACTACGTGCTCAGAACATGCACAAGATGATGTCTATCCCTGTTTGTACAATGCCCCGTTAACTACAATGTTAATGGCAAAAACACACCATTTTGACAGTTTTTTGACAGCCTTACAGCTAGATCAAATAAGTAAAAGTGGTGGTAGAACAACACATTGCAATCTAATAGGATCTTCTACTGCTGATTGGTATCTTGTCCAATTGAATAAAACAAGTACCCGTGACACCAAAAGAGGTTTGTCCAAGCCAAATTGGTGTTCGAAAGAGACTCTCGGAAAGTCTCTTCGTTGACAACTAGAATTGGACAGGCTCATTTCTCAGGACGCGAGCTTGTCCCAAACGAGTATGCCAAGGAGGCCCGAGGTCTATCTATGCTCATCTCAACTGCACTTTTGTCAACGTGATCTACTCGGGACTCCGCGTATAGCCACGTATTGGCAAGAAAAGGAAATCAAATGAAAGTTAATACAAATCGGCCCAATGCATTGGCATCGTGGTCATCTCGAGTTATCAAACTACTGGGACTGTTTTTGGTCATGCTGGTGGTTTGGAATGTGTGCCAAAGCAGATTGGCCTCACTACGAAGCGACCGGGCAGCCGGCATGGTGGGCTATGTGTCAGCAGAAGACAAATTACGACAATTGGATTGCCTAACCCGCAACATCTACTGGGAAGCAGCCTCAGAGCCGTTTGAGGGCAAAGTGGCAGTGGCGCAGGTCACGTTAAATAGAGTAGAGAGCGGCAGATTTGCCAACACTGTGTGCGGTGTGGTCTATCAAAAGAACGTGTTCTATGAAAAGGTAGTTTGCCAATTCTCGTGGTTCTGCGAAGGCAATCACAAGGTCCGAGCAGTGTATCAGCCCATGTGGCAAGAAAGCGAACTAGTGGCCAAAAAAGTACTATTGGAGAACTTCCGATTGCCCGGCATGAAAAATGCGTTATACTATCATGCTGACTATGTAAATCCCAACTGGCACAAAGCCCGAATTGACAAAATTGGTCGTCACATCTTTTATGGAGAAAAATCATGAACGCCTGGCCCTTTAACTTACAAATTGTTCGAGACTTTTTGAACAATCACCTGCACAAAATTTCAGCAGACACCCTGGGCTGGTTGGCAGCCATTGTGTTGCACTGTGCCACAATTCCTTCACTGCTGGCCTTGATGACTGGACTGAGTGATCGAGTGCCCAGCCTGGATGTGGTGGCGTTTCTTTGGGCAGGCCTAGTACTGCTGTTCCTGCGAGCCATTGTGCTCAAAGATACCCTGAACATCATCACAATTGGTCTGGGGTTTATAGTGCAAGCCGGGCTCATGGCCCTGATCCTGTTTAGGTAATACTTCAGTAGTATTGACCAATAATTGCAATCCTGCTATAATACAGCATGATTAGCAACTCTGGAGTACTGCAATGACCATGCATCTTGAAGGCCCATGGCTCAGCATGAGCGGCAAAAAGCGCGGCAAAGTAAAGTTTCGCAACGCTGAAGAAGCCCGACGTGCTAGAGAACTTGATGAGTCATGGCGAGAACTGCTGAAACGTCAAGGCGTGGAAGCAGAGCAAAAGCGTCAGACTCGTGCTATGACAGCACCCCCACTAGATTACAAGCTGACCACACCCGTGGGTCGTACCAACACACATCACATTCCCAGCCGTGACACAGGTGGCAACGCCACACTGGCCGCACCCAAAGTTTACACAGGTACCAAGGTCAAGGGCATTGCTACCATGCACAAGTCAAATGCTGTGCCGGTGTTCTCGGACGAGGAGGCAGTAGAAATTTCAAGGATGCGCCGTGGCTAAAATTAATCGTTGCACTTATTATTTTGAACTGCTGAAAAACCGTAGTGATGGTATCAATTCTTGGAAAGCCGGTGCATACTCAGCCGCAGGTTATGTGGGTGCATATTATGGCGGGCAAAGTAGACTGTCACATAACTGTGACAGGGTATGGATGCAAGGACCACGCGGTGGTGTCAAGATTATAAAAGATAGAATAAACTGGTACGGCGGTATGTATGGAAGATACATCACAAACAACAAAAAAGCCATGAAAGAGTTTGCCTGGATCAAACTGTCAGCACGGCCCTTGGAGTTAGGATGACATATCATTACTACGGTGTCAAAGGTGACTTTGCATGGAAATTGGCAGTGGACAATAAATTGCGCTCAACCAATATCAACCACGTTCCCCGACTCATGCGTGAAAGCGATCAAGTGTGGTGTCAAGGTCCACGTGGCGGTGTGCAGTTGATCAAGGGTGCATACTGGAACTACTGGGCCACATACTTGCGCCGGGATTCAGAAAAAATGAAACAGTTTACTTGGGTAAAATTACGAGCAAGGGCATTAAAACAATCATGAACTTTATAACATGGATTTTTAGACGAATCAAAAACAGTCAATCAGATTGGGTACGGGGTTATCACCGTTTGATCCTAGAGGAAACATTCCTGAGTATAGTGTTTACACTTGTGTGTGGAATTTTTTTGTATATTGTACCTGTGGGATTTCTGTTGATGCCCTACGTTGACCGTGCAGACACAGTCGTAACGATCATATGGGGTCTTGTAGCATCGGTTGTGATGTTCTATGTGTATCATTGGCTCATGGCCCTGCATGAAGTTTACCTGCTGGAAAGACAGAAAACTTGGAACGCATTGTCCAGAAAGTAAAGTATGATCTACTACAAAATTCGCAAGAAGTCAGACCCTACTCAGTTTCGCAAAAGTGATGGCTCTTACAATAGCTCAGGCAAAGTGTATGACACCCTGGGCAAACTCAGAGCCGTTATTACCCAGCACATGAACGCTCACAATGCGTATTTTCGCGATCAACTACAAGATTGGGAGTTTGTGGAATACGAAGTAGTCGAGCGTGAAGTCCGGCAACTGGTTGATGTTGTGGACAAGAAAAAGGTCTGGGAGATACTGAAGCGATGATCAAACAAGAATTTCCCAACATTTACAAAATGACATTTCCTGAACATGCCGCTATGGTGATGAGACTTAATCTTCCATACACTGCTTACATTGATGAGCACAAGCATATTGCGGCCGAAACATGGTGCCGACAAACATTTGGCAGCAGATGGAGCATTGCCAGCACCGCTGGTAAGGGTGGCGTTTGGGCATGCAGGCATGGCGGTGTGGGTCATCACTGGCAATATTTGTTTGGCTTTGCTGAAGAAAAATACAAGACATGGTTTGAATTGAGGTGGTCATGAACAGCAAGCAAAGACGAAATCTTACCCGTAAATTAAAATATCATATTACACTGGGATTTGATCCTGGAAATTATAATATTGAATTTGATGAAAATGTTGATAAAGCAATTGAATGGTGTATGAAGAAAACTACAGGGGCTTACCATATTGATAGTGACACCTACTTTGAAAAGGTTATTTTTAGATTTGAAAAAGAACGTGATGCGGTATTCTTTACGTTGAGGTGGGTATGAATACGGAACAAAGACGCAAAGCAATCAAGAAAAATCATGCCACAATGTTTGGACATAGTGTATTGCTTGACAGTGTCAGAAGTGGCTGGGCAAGGACTTGGTGTGAACAACAGTTTGGAAAACGCTACGAGGCTGTGGACAACGAACAAGGGCGGTGGGCATGTTTCTGGGGCGGCAGAGACCATCCCAGTCATTACAGATTTCATTTTGCAGATGATCAAGATCGTATGTGGTTTGTGTTGAGGTGGTCGTGATGTTGCTGGGACATGGCACAGTGTATGGCGCACAGTATTATACTGTGGCTCCACCCATGGGCGGTACGCCCTGGCGTGATATGGAGGCCTGGTGCCAGGCGACATTTGGCGCCAGCACTGGCAGTATTTGGTCAGCCTGGCAGAAATCCAGCGAACGTTGGTATGTCAACAACAGCAAGTTTTGGTTCCGTGATGAAGCAGATAGAACCTGGTTCTTGTTGAGGTGGTCGTGAAGAATTTATTGATAATGTATACTGTGTTGAGTTTGCAGGGCTGTGCTACAGCATTTGCAGTGGCCGATGTGGCTGGTGCCACTGTGGTGTATGCAGGAAAAACTGTGGTCAACACAGTTGATGCCATCACCCCAGACATTGTAAACAAGAAATGAAAAAGTACTACGGTGGCATGAACGGCACTCAGAATCCTGATTTCCCATACCAGGTGCGTGTGATCAATTTCACTACTGAAATGTTTGCGTGGTGTGAAGACTATGATGATCAAGGTGACCCGTTGTGTAGATTTCACGTGAACTGGGATTTGTATGGTAACGATTATGATCGTGTGACATTTGAGCAGGCGGCGCCGGCCATAATGTTTGCACTGAGATTTGGACGAGCATGAGAAAGAAAAGTTTATTAACTGCAAGAGGAGATTTTATGGAAAACCCATTACCTTGGGAACAGCAAGAAGTATTTAGATTGTTAAAGGCACAGCCCGGCACCAGCTATCAAGAATCAGACGAAACAGGTCGACACATTTTTAGAGACTGGGTGCGCAACCTGTTGAATGTGAGCGAAATCACTGTGACGTTTGTCAAAGCAGATGGCAGTATTCGTGACATGCGATGCACCTTGGATGGTGATCGTATTCCGCCTCAACCCCCAAGAGCAGAAAAGCCGGCCAAAGAAGCACCTGTAGACGGCTTAAGGCAACATGGCTTCTTGGGAGAGGCTAAAGAAGTCACCAAACCCGAAGAATCGCACACCCAAAAAGTGTTTGACTTGGACGCAGGTGCCTGGCGCAGTTTCCGTTACGATCGGCTCAAAAAGGTCACAGCCAGCATGAGTTTTGAATAAGTAACGCATGGCCAAAGAAGAAACAATCAGCATGGAGGGCAAGGTTCAAGAAATCCTGCCCAACACCATGTTTAGGGTATTGCTGGACGATGTCAACACAGAAGTAATTGCATATCTATCGGGAAAAATGCGCACACACAACATCAAGGTGTTGCTGGGCGATAGAGTTGCTATGGAGTTCAGTCCCTATGATTTGACTCGTGGCCGTATCACACGCCGTAGATGATAACAAGCACCACAAATCAAGTTCCGGAGTTGCAAGGGTTAATTCTCATTGACTGTTGGGAACCAAGCCAGAAAACCCGCCTGGTCATAAATCAATTCTATCAAAACATAATTGACAGCACTGTACAACACAATTTTGTTTGTGTCATCAACAGCGGCAATAATATTTTGTTGGATTTAACAGATCACAGTTTTGCAAATTTGTTTTACCATCACTGCAACAACCGGTTGACTTGGCTGCCGGAACATTTACAACAACGACACAATCGTGTGATTGCCAACAGTTGTAGGTGGGCTGGTCAAAGTCACATCAACAAAGAATCACAAAGCAATTCTAGCTCTAGACTTTTACACAATCATTTCTTAACCCAGGAACGCGGAATCTACATCATGGATCCGTTGGATCTTGTGTTTCATAACCAATTGGTATTTTCAGGCCAGGTCAAAAATTGGTTAATTGTTGGCCGTAGTTGGCAAATGTGTGTTCACAGCAATGGCCTAGGGCTCAACAATCTAGCAGAATTATCCAGCAGGTTTGACTTGAATTTTTATGCCACAGATTACAGTTTTTTAAAAGAAGATAATGAAACCATGGCCACGCATGCGGATTTTGAATCTGATGAACTGGAGTGGGCAGTTGTGAGCAACTTTGGGTATCAATTGGTACCGTCAACCAAACGCAACCGATACTCTGAAATACTTGCTAAATATCTTTATGCGTGAACACATCAACCTGGTAGAAGCCAGCACCAGACCGGCAAAATTAGAAACCACTCCCTTGCCCTACGGACCCAAGGACCTGGCACCTGTTATGAGTGCCGAAACCATTGATTATCATTTTGAACATTTGGCCAAAGGGTATGCCAAGCGTTACAATGCCGGAGAAGGCAATGCAGATTTCAATCGCGCTGGTAGCTTTTTACACAACAAGTTTTTCCCGCAACTGCAACCGGTCAAGGGCGCCAACAGACCTCGTGGTGCTGCACTTGCGTTGATTGAAGAGCACTTTAAAACCTACGAAGATTTCAAAGAAGCAGTTAAAGCGACTGCCATGAAGATACAAGGCTCGGGATGGGTGTACTTGAGCACTGGTGGTGAAATCAAAACCATTGCCAACCATGCTGTGCGCACAGATATATGCGTGTTGATTGACTGGTGGGAACATGCTTGGGCCCTGGACTATCAGTCAGATAAAGAAAAATATCTAGATAACATCTGGAAAATAATAGATTGGGACGTCTGTAACCAACGTCTGTAAGGAGTCAGCATGTGGAGATATCTGTGGGTATTTGTACCCGTTGTGGCACATGCAGACATGAGCGAATGTATAAACATTGCTGATCAGAACAAAAAAAATTACTGCATGGCTTCCTACAGCGGGAGTGCCGCTTTTTGCGATAAGATCAAAAGTTACGAATCAAGAACACAATGCATGCGAATGGTAATTGCCCGACAACGACAATCCGCATATCAAGTACCTAAACCACCCAAAAAGGAAGAAACAAAATGAACCTACAACCAGCTGCTATTAGTAAACTGCAAGAACTTGTTGCCGAAGAAGGCAATCCCAACTTGATGCTACGTGTGTTTGTGCAAGGTGGAGGATGCTCAGGATTCAGTTATGGATTTACATTTGATGAAGCACAAAACGAAGATGATTTTGACTTTGTTTACGACTCTGTGAAAGTTGTTGTGGACGCAATGAGCATGCAGTATCTGCAGGATTCGGCCATTGATTACAAGGAAGACGCCATGGGTGCCAGCTTTGTGATCAACAATCCACAAGCGGTGTCAACGTGTGGGTGCGGCAGCAGTTTTAGTGTTTGAATTTAACCAGTTATCGTAAGTCTCTGCCAGCGGATCCACTAGTGTTTGTTTTCCTAGAGCATGCACAATCAATGGCAGGCCGGGAACAATTTTTTCTATTAAACCAGCATGGTCAGCCACCAAAAGAAATAACTTGTGTGTCTCTGATGGACTCAGTTGTCCAATTGCTTCAGTAATTGTTTGTATATCGTACATTTTATTTCCGTTCAATTAATCTACCCAGTTCAGCAACAAGTTTAAACATCACAAACACTGGGATCAACATCAAGCCCTTGCCAAATCCTGCTGGCTTTTTGCTGGGGCCAAACCATCGTTGCCACACACCCACTGCTTTACATATGGGAATACCAGCTGCCATGATCATGCGTCCGGTCAAACTGCCTTGTTCTTTTCTGCCAACTCTATAGGCCATTTCTTCTGCCCAAGGTGTAGCAATGTCTTGTGCCCAAGAGGTTGACCATTTGGCAGCAGCAACACTGAATTCTTCATCAGTCATCCAAGGCATCATTTTGGGTCCACCACCACTCATCCAGTCTACAACAATCTCGGCCCATGCCCGATATCCATTGTAGATGTCAGGACGCACTTGTACCAGTTCAGCACCAAATGCTTGATCAGCTTCGTATATATCTTGTGACATGAGGCCAAGTTCAAATAGTTTAGTACAGATGATCTTGCCACCTCCACCGCCACCTCCACCGCCACCACCAATTCCAGCTCTTGGTTCCCAACCAAAATAACCAGCCACAGTGCTGAGTGTTGGTGCATAGTCATCACTGGCACCAATGATGTGAGTCCATGTCCCGTTGTATTTCACAAACACATTGCGAGATTCTTTCCAAACTCCGTTGACGTTTATATAGGCCTTTTGCACCGGGGTCCATGCATCGTCAAGTTTGACTTGATAACTGGTGGGACTGAACTCTAGCACAGCATATCCGCCATTGCCAGAAATGGTGTAAACGCCACCTAATCCGCCTCGCCCATCATACCGAGGTAACCCAGCACCGCCAGGTTTGAGCCCATTGGGCAGGTATGTGACGTCGCCTGCTGATCCGCCATACATGCCAGAATATCCGCCAGTATCCCCACCAGGGACAGTGCCACCATTCCCAGCATTAACACCACCACCGCCACCACCGCCACCACCGCCATCACCTGTCCTGTTGGTACCATTTTGTCCGGCTGTGGTACCTGATTCTTGTCCTCGGTCACCAGGCGCATCTTGGCCAGTTGAGGCACCAACATTGCCACCGCCACCGCCACCGCCACCACCGCCGGCCACGGCCAACAACGTGAAATTTTTAAACAGCAATGTGGCGCCGCCGCCGGCGCCACCAGCACCTGAACTGCCTGCTGGGCCAGCTGTGCCGCCGTAGCCACCGGAATATGATATATCTAGCACATCACTATCAGTAATAGTCACTGCAATAGATGCTGGGCCACCAGTGTTGACTCCGCGTATTCTCACAGAATGATTGCCGGCTGGTATCAACACTTGACTGTTGTACACAGTGGGCCAATTGGTACCACTCAGTACTTCATTGCCATCCACATACACATTGAAGTAGTTGTCACATGTGCCGGTAAAGGTGTAAACTTTTGTGAAAGGGAAATTCACAATGGCACTGTGATCAAACACTGGTACATTGTACCAGTATGTGTAGTTACCACCACCCCAATTATAGCTGTATTGCCTTTTTTCTTCCCATACACCGTATTTGTTTAAAAAAGTAGGGTACACATTGAGTGAATACTTGTAGATTGATTGGTAGGGACCAAGAGATCCCAATAATTCAAGTGTGGTGAAAATTGTGCCGGTTGTGGTATAGCCAGGACCTGGAATACCTGGACGACTGCCTTGTCCAGCACCAGTGCCACCCGATTGCCCGCCGCCGCCCACGGCAACATCTATTATGTCACCAGGTTCTACTGTGAATGTTTTTACCGAACACATGGCCCCGCAGCCATTTCCACCTCGATGACTGTCATTGCCGCCGCCGCCGCCACCTCCACCCCAAAGATATGCAGTCACATTGGCTTGGAAGCCTTCTGGCATGACCAGACGTTGCAGGGTATCTGTAAACCCAGTTGCTCTAATTATTTCTGCCATTTAAATTTGATACCAAATATCACCGTTATTGCCTCCTGAAGGAGCAAGGGTTGAAATATATCTTGTGCCATATCCATTGGAGTTGGCAGCAATTGATATAGTTCTGTCGGCAGCTAATGTGCCTCCACCTGACAATCCTGTGCCAGCTGTAATTGACGTGCTGGTCCAGGCCGCTTGTAAATTTGATCTTGCTTCGGCAGCAGTAGCACCACCTGTACCACCAGCATTGACCAATATTGGAGTAATGCCTGTGATTGAGCCACCAGTTATCACAACTGAATTGGCATCTTGACTACTCATGGTTCCCAGGTTGTCAAACACAGCAGTGATACCAAGATTGTCTCTAGCACCCAATGGAGTTGATGCACCGGTGCCGCCAGCAGTGACCGGGATTGGTTGATCCAATGAAACAACCTGTCCGCCAGTTATGGTTATTGCCCCTGATAAATTAACGCTGGAACTGCTTTGTGTGGCGATTGATCCAAGTCCAAGATTGTTTCGCGCCAATGCTGCATTGTTTGCACCGGTGCCACCACTGGCAACGGGTATGGGGTTGAACAGGCCATTGATGTTTCCGCCTGAAATTTCTACTGAGCTGGCATTTTGTACTGCCATTGTGCCCACAACGGTGACAGCGCCTGTTTGTAGACCAAGACTTGCTCTAGCATCAACTTGTGTGTTGCCGCCTGTTCCGCCACTGGCTATGGGAATAGGCGCACTTAATCCTTGAACTGTTCCACCAGTGATGTTTACTGCACCTTGATCTTGCTGGGCCATGCTGCCCAGCAAGCCGCCGGGATAACTCAAGGCATTGACCACAAATCCAGTTGTGGCCAGTTGTGTGTTGGCAGTGCCCAATCCAGGGGTTGGTGCAGTAGGAGCACCAGTAAACTGTGGACCAACTGTGACAAATTCTGTAGTGGCCAGTTGTGTGTTGGCAGTGCCCAAAGGTGCTGTGGGTGCAGTGGGCACACCAGAAAGTTGCACACTGTTGGTGACAAATGCTGTGGTGGCAATCTGTGTGGTAGCATCGCCTGACAGTGCTGTGGGTGCTGTGGGAGTTCCTAAAAATGCCGGGCTGGTTTTTTCAGTTTGTACAAATGCTGTGGTGGCAACTCGCTGAGTGTTATCATTGTAATTTGCTGTGGGTGCAATCACATTGCCTGTGAACACTGGGTTGATCTTGTTGTTCTGCACAAAAGCAGTGGTGGCAATCCACGTGCTGTTGGTGGCAGTGGGTGCAGTGGGTGCAGTGGGAACCCCGCTCAGTTGCGGGCTATTTGTAACAAAACCAGTAGTGGCAATTTGTGTATTTGCTGTGCCCGAAGGTGCTGTGGGTGCTGTGGGCACGCCAGTGAATGTTGGGGATATTTTGGCAGCTTCTACGTAGTTTTGCGAGGCCAATACAGTCCAGGTATTGGCAGTATTGTACGCACTGATTAAGTCAGTGTTGGCATTATACCAAAGTTGCCCCAAAATAGGTTGTACTGGTGCTGTTCCATTGGCAAAATTTTCCAGCAAATACACGTAGTTTTCGTTCTGATATTCGCCGTAGTTGGTGACAGCTCGTCCCACTAGGGATAGATCAGTAGCTGTGGTGTTTACTGTACCGTCTCCCACAACGGCAACAATTTGTCCACGACTGTTATTGATGATGTATGACATTGATCACTCCAATTCCCAGTATTTAGCGGTGCGCAGAGTTTTGGTAAATACCATACTGGGACGAATCAAAACATGGCACAAGAAATCATCAACGTAGGGGTAGTAGCAAACGACGGGCAAGGCGACCCGATACGATCTGCATTTACCAAGACCAACAACAATTTTAGTCAATTGTTTGCGGCTGGTGGTGTTAGTGGTATTTCAAACGGCACTAGTAATATCACAATTTTAGACAGTGGTGCCATCTTGATGAGCCCGCAAGGCACTGCTAACGTGATTACTGTAACCACAACAGGTGCCACTGTGACAGGCACACTGGTTGGTAGTCCCAATATTTCAGCCACAGGTAACGTACTTGCAGGGCAATTTTTCATTGGAAATGGTAGCCAATTATCAGGGGTAGTATCAACCGCAGCGGCTGCGCTGATCACTGGCAGCACACTGAGTTCCAACGTGTTGACCAGCAGTTTGACCACTGTGGGCACCTTGGGCACACTCAGTGTCACGGGCAACATACGCGGAGGAAACATCCTTACCCCTAATGATGTGGTTGCCACGGGCAATGTGGCAGGATCTAATTTCAACGCAGGATTGAACATAAATGCATCAGGTAACGTAACAGGTGGTAATGTTATTGCCGCCAGCGCACTCAGTGTAGGCGGAGTTATCAGCGGTGCTGGCAATGTTGACATTGGCACACAGTATTTTATTGGTAACGGCAGCCAACTTTCGGGCATTGCTGTGAGTTCAAATGCAGCATTGTTGACCTATAGTACCTTGAGCAGTAATGTCACAATCAGCAGTTTGCAACAGCTGGGCAATCTCAGTTATCTTGTTGTGAGCAATGCACTGGGCAATGGTACCATGGTGGTCAATGGTGGTATCACCACTGGAACTGCCATATCAGCCACTGGTAATATCACTGGTGGCAACATCAACACTGGTGGTGTGGTCAGTGCCACAGGCAATATCACAACTGGCACAGGCAACATTGGCGGCGGTAATTTGTCAGTTGGTGGCAACGTTATTGCTGTCAACATTGAAATTGGCACAGAAATAAGATCCCTGGGATATATCACCGCCGTGGGCAACGTGATTGGCAGTAACCTGGTCACTGCAGGATTTGTTACCACAACTGGCAACGTGGTTGGGGGCAATTTAACCACTGCAGGTATTGCCAATGTTAACTCGTTACGAGTTCCCACAACTGCCAGTGTCACTGGCAACATCACTGGCGGAAATGTATTAACAGGTGGGATAGTCAGCAGTACTGCCAATATCATTGGCGGAAATATCTTGACTGGTGGCATAATATCAGCCACAGGCAATGTCACAGCACCCAACTTTATTGGCAATGTGGTTGGTAATATTTCAGGTACTTTGTCAGCCCCAGGCGCCAATACACAAGTGGTGTTCAATGACACTGGCGTAGCCAATGCCACGGCAGGCATGGTGTTCAATAAAACATCAAATGCGTTTGCAATATCAGGCAACATCACTGGTGGTAATTTGATCACAGCTGGTGATGCCACAGTGGGCGGTAATGTAGTTGCTGGAGGCACCAATACCTATCTTAACACAACCAACATTTACGCTGTAGATCCTATTGTGAGTTTTGGGCGCAATGCCAACAATCAACCCTTGCTCAGCAGTGACAGCAAAGATCGCGGAACACAACTTTACTACTTTGCTACATCAGAAAAGAGTTCATTTATTGGGTATCAGGCCAGCACAGGCAATTTGATAGCCGCAGTACAGGCCACTGTCACTGGTGAAGTGGTCACAGTCAACAGTTATGGCAATCTTGTAGTGGGGACATTGTTGGGATCGGTGGTCAGTGCCACAGCCAATGTGATTGGTGGCAACATCAGCACAGGTGGTGTAGTATCAGCAGGCGGCAACATCACTGGTGCTAACTTGCTGGCAGCTGGATTAAGTTTGAGCAGCAACGTTATCAGTGCGCTCAATGTCACTGCCAATATTGCTGGCGGCAATATTCTAACACCAGGGTTGATTTCAGTTGCTGGCAATGTCACTGGTGGTAACATATTAACTGGTGGATTGATCAGTGCCACAGGCAACATTACAGGTGGCAACTTGACTGTCAGTGGCAACACAGCCACAGTCACCACCGCCAGTTATCAAATTGGCTACAGAGATTTGCCACAGAACACCAGTTTTGGTACCTTGGCGGCAACTGATGGTGGCAAACATTATTATGGGTCAGGCACAATCACCATTCCTGGCAATGGCACGGTGCCATTTAATATAGGAACTGCTGTGCTGGTGATCGCTAGTGCATCAACCACAATCTCTCCAGCAGTTGGTGTGACATTGGTTCAAGCTGGTACTGGTTCAACAGGCTCAAGAACTTTGGCTGCTGATGGCATGGCCACCTTGGTAAAAGTTTCCACAAACACCTGGTACATCAACGGTACAGGGATAAGTTAATGAGTGGCATAATGACTGCCGTGGCAGGCAGCAGCAGTGATGCCATACTATATACAGCTGGCTTGTACGGGCCGTTTGGTGCCGATCCATTGCCCATCACTGGCAGTAGCACCAGTGCAGGTGGCAGCACAGTAACCATCAACCGTACCTGGATAGGCTATTTGCGTCCAGCGTCAACTGGCACCAATACCTTGACCATACAGTCCTTGTGGGATCAATACGTAATATATCTTGGCGGCACGTATGCATTTAATTGGGGAGGCAGTCCCAGCAGTATTTCCTATATTTGGGTTGGTGCCCTTGCCGAATCAGGTTATACTGTATTCAATGCCAATGCTGCATCAAGCAACAACACTGTTACCTATAGTCCCAGTCTCACTGCCGGCAGAAATTATCCTGTGAGGTATCAATGGGCCGCCACGTTGCCATATAGTGCCTTTGCATACGCTGGTGCGTATCCAGGATACACCACAGGCAGTTGCAGTTTCAGTGCAAGCAACGGAACAGCCTACTACAATGCCTTGACCAATGGCTTCTAACACTACAATAAATATGTCAAAGGCACAATAAACACATGGCACAACCTGTATGGATCACACCAGCTGGCAACTTGGGAATTATTCCTGAGGGCATATTCTATCAACAGACCTTGTCAGCCTACGACCCTGATCCTGCACCAGGCACAGAGTTGTATTATCAAGTGATTGCAGGTGTATTGCCTGGTGGTGTGCAGTGCAGTTTGTCAGGCTTGATTGCTGGTGTTCCGCAGGCACTGGCCAGTGTGGAAGGCGTACCATATCCGGTTAATCGCAACGTCACCAGCAAATTTACAGTTCGTGCCTATACGTTTGATGAAGCCACTGGCCGAGTACTACGCATTGCTGACCGAACATTCAACCTTACTGTGTCGGGTAACAACACTCCTGAGTTTATTGCGCCAGCTGGCAGCTTTGCCACAAACAATTCAGCCACATTTGTGGCAGCAATTTCAGGATATGAACTCACTGTAACGTCAGTTTCAGCAGGTGCGCTGTACTTGGGCATGGTCATACGAGGCGCCGGTGTCGCACAGGGCACAACAATCACAGCGTTTGGAACAGGTACCAGCGGAGCAGGAACATATACTGTGGACATCAGCCAGACCAATGCTGGTACGGACATGACTGGTTGGATTGGCGTATACTATGATGGCGACCATGTAGATTTACAATTTGAATACACCAATGTAGATCCAAATGAAACTGTGACTATTCGTGTTGTAGGAGGACAAATTCCTCCAGGCTTGACCTTGAGCTCAACAGGATTGCTTAGTGGTTACATTGAGCCAGCTATTAATGTTACTGAACAATCAGGTTATGATTTGACCCCTGCAAGCACTCTGCCATTTGACTTTGTAGTTTCTGCCATCAGCAAGAATTATCAATTTACACTGGAAGCCAGTGATGGAAAAAGCAGTACATTAAGAACATTCACAATATACGTGTATAATCGCAGTGATAATACTGCGGATACCACAACTATCACAGCCGACAACACCTTTGTCACAGCCGATCAAGGCACAGATCGTAACCCATTCTTGGTCAATGCCTTTCCATCAAATCTTGGCAGCATACGTGCTGACAACTATTTTGCGTATCAATTCCGGGGCAACGATTACGACACAGTGGATCTCACGTATTCAATCTCAGTAAATGAAGGTATTGGACTACCACCTGGGCTAGTGCTGGATGCCACATCAGGTTGGTACTATGGGTATGTACCCAATCAGGGCTTGACTGAAATTACCTACAGTTTTAATATACAAGTCAGTCAAACTGACGATCCTACTATTGCCAGTCAGTTATATCCGTTTACTATAACTGTGACAGGTGTGAGTGATGATGAGGTCACTTGGCTCACTCCCGCAGATCTTGGCAGCATTGAAAACGGTTCCACAAGTTTGCTCAATATTGAAGCCATTAACAATGGTGGCCGTGAACTAAGTTACAGACTGGAAAGTGGTGGATACAACCAATTACCACAAGGGTTGACCTTGTTAGAGACTGGTGAGATTGCTGGCCGATGTACTTTTAACACCTTTAGCGTTGACTTGGGATTTACAACATTTGACAAGAGTCAGAGTGTGGCGTCGGGCATTCAAGAAACCACGTTTGACAGCACTTTTGTGTTTACGGTAAATGCATTTGCCAAAGATCCCAGTCAGTTTTTGTACACAGTGGGCGGTGTAAACATCATCAGTGGTGGTACAGGTTACAGCAGTGTAACACCACCCACAGTTGAATTCAGCCTGCCTGTTGGTAGTACAGCCGTGCAAGCAGTGGCCGGCACAGTAGAAGTCACTGGTGGAGCCATTACAAATATTCCTCTTGTGACAGGTGGTGCAAGCTACACTGAACCTGCTACAATAACCATTACTCAAGGATTTGGTGGCACAGGAGCCATACTTGAATCAGAAATGTTTCGCACCGGCAACCGTGATGTTATCTCGGTGTTTAAAACATTCACCCTACGAGTTGTAAGAGCCTACAACTATCCCTATCAAAACTTGTTCTGTGTGGCCATGCCGCCTCCTAATGATCGTGTGATATTAAACGAGCTGTTAGACGATCCAGTAATTTTTGATCCCACATATATCTACAGACCTGATGATCCTAACTTTGGGGTAGCCACACAAGTAGAATACGCACATGTTTATGGACTTGCACCAGATACCACAGACACCTACGTGGCCAGTTTGTATCTCAATCACTATTGGAAAAATCTTGTACTGGGATCAATAAAGACCGCACAGGCCTTGGATGCGGATGGCAACATCATATACGAAGTTGTATACAGTAGTATTATTGACAATTTGGTAAATGCCGCTGGGGCTAGTGTGTCCAAGATTGTGAATTTGCCATACACCATTATTGACCCACTAGATGGAAGTACACAGATCACTCAGGTATACCCCAACAGTCTTGTGAACATGAGAGATCAAGTTATTGATGTTGTGGGGCAAATTTCAAGTAAATTACCACTGTGGATGACCTCAAAACAAACCAATGGTAGTGTGTTGGGATTCACACCTGCTTGGGTTATTTGTTACGCCAATCCTGGTAGAGGCAAGCAAATTGCCTACTATATACAAGAATATTTTGGTCAGCAGTTAAACTTGATTGATTTCAAGGTTGACCGATATGTCATGGATCGTACACTGAGCAAAAACTGGAACCCAGCGACACAAAGTTGGACTCCCAAGGGCAGCCTCACTACATTTGACTTTTACAACACCACGGGTTATGTGAATCTTGGCACTGTGGAGTGTGCTACAAACTTGGCCTACGATGATATTAACTATAGAACTATAGATGAAATAAATGCCTTGGGTGGTATTGATGGCCTAACTTGGATTGCAGTAAGTGGTCAAGCGCCGCCATCGGGCACCAAGGTTGTGATACGAAATGGTAGTAAGTTGATATTTGTCAATCAAGAAAACTACGGCAACTACAATAGTGTAGATGATGCCTGGCAGCAATATACCACAACATATGACGCAGTGGGATTTAGTCCTGAAGTAGCAGGTGAAAATTTTGACGAGAGCTACACAATTTCTGGCGGGCAAACAGTACAGTGTACTGTTACCACAGCTGCCACTGATCGAATCACCTGTACCAGCACCACCGGCATGGTAGCAGGAGATACCATATGGTTTACTAGCACTACATTTGGTGATGTCACTGCCTTCAACAACAACAACCAAATCTACTACATCTACGACGTGCCCAACAGCACTCAGTTTAGAATTGCAGAAACAGTGGATGCAACATCACCATTGGCTCTCAGTAATGACTCTGGTGACATGACTGCCAACTGGGGCGATTATAGAATGGGCATTTGGGAAGTCAGCATTGGCGGTGTGGACAACAACATTGTCACACTGTCACTGTTGCAACAAACTGCACCCAATGATTATCTAAGAGTCACTCAAGGTGAAACTTACAACACTGCCCAGTTGTATAGACCCACCACACCAGGACCTGCACTGACCTTGATCAATTGGCAACCATTGATCACTGCTGTGACAGTAATTGGCAATGAAACCACATTCGACCAGGCCAGCATGCAGTTTATTGCGCCTGTTGATATGTACGATACCAGCGATGCGCTGGATAAATATCTCGTATTCCCCAAGAGCGATATTTTGGTGTAACAAGGACAACACATGACCAGCAGTATTAACCCAAACACAATTGACGGCACTTATCCAATTGCCGGACAAGACAACAATTCACAAGGTTTCCGTGACAACTTCACACAGACCAAAGTTAATTTTACCTATGCGGCCCAAGAAATTGACGACTTGCAAGCCAAAGCAGTGCTCAAAGCAGCTCTGACTGGTACCGTGCTGGACAACAACATGGCGGACAATTTGATCTATGCTGCCAAGATACAGGATTTTTCAGCTGTCAAAGTTGCTGTTACCCCCACAGGTGGTGTGCTGACAATGAATTATGCATCAGCACACTATCAAAGTTACAGTACTGCCAGTGCCGGTAGCATCACCCTGGCGTTCTCTAATTTCCCACCTGCAGGTGCATATGGGTACATGAAATTGCAAATCACCGTGACCGACATAACTTACACATTGACTTTGCCTTCTTCAGTCAGTTTGGGTATTTCGGGAATTCAAGGTATTAGCCCAGGCACAGCCGGCGTCACAAATACCATTACATTTGGTGCCACAGGAGTTTATGAATTTGGATTTGGCAGTTATGATGGCGGCAGCACCATTACTATATTTGACTTGAACCGTGCGTTGACAAACTTCACCGGGGCCAATATCGCCACAGTCAACGTTACTGCTTCAGGTTATGTCAGTGCCACAGGCAACGTGCAAGGTGGTAACATTCGATCAGTAGGCTTGGTCAGCATAACCGGCAACATCAGTGGTGGCAATGTCAACACAGTGATTGTTAGTGCCACAGGCAACGTGCAAGCCGGTAACCTTCGTACCGGTGGATTGATCAGTGCAACTGGCAACGTCACTGGCGGTAACATCGTTGGATTCTCAAGACCCAGTACAGGTACTGCAACTGTTCCTGCAATTTTGTTGACATCTGGCACCAATCTGACCACTGCCGCAGCCGGCGCCATGGAATATGATGGTACTGTGATGTATGGTACTCCCAGTGCCAGCAATCGTGGTGTACTCAACACAGCACATGTTATTGTGTTAGCTTCTAACAATACCATAACTGACAATGCTAGTGCTCAAGCAGTATTCAACGTTGGTACTGGTGGATTAGGCACCATTACATTACCAGCCAGTACCTCCTACATCATGGAAGCAGTGTATTACCTCACTCGAAGTGTGGGCACAAACAGCCACACATTGAGCACACTGTTTGCTATTGGGGGTTCATTGACCAGTATTGCTTATGTGGCTGAGACCACCAGTACCACTGGCAACGTTCTGGGTGCAGTCAGTAGAATATATGGTACAGCAGCCACAGCTCTTGCTGTGACCGCAGCTAGTAGTTCAGCTACAGAGAACATCACTGTTGTGATTCGCGGCATTGTACGCACCAATGCAGCCGGAACGTTTACTCCGCAGATCAAATATGATGTTGCACCCGGTGGTGCTCCTATAGTATTGGCCAACAGTTATTTCAAATTGATCCCAATTGGCAATAACTCCGTGACTTTTGTGGGCAACTGGTAATCCAAACTCGTTGACTTTGTTCAGCGGATCGCGCTATAATATACTATGGAACATCCGCTGATAGGCTCACTTGAAGAACAAACGCTAGAAGAACTTGGCGCCAAAATCAATGAACTAGGCAAAAAATTGGGCATTGCTGCCCGCACAGGAAATGGACATTTGTGTAATCAAATACGCATGGCCATGGAAAACTATCAAAACATGTATCAAACCCGGTTGCAAGAGAGTTATAAAAAGGCTCAAGGCGACTCAAACTTCGACGACAAGATAAACATCCAATGAACGTTAGATTACAATATGACATGGATTTCCTTGCAGGAATCTACTACGACGAGCGACTGCAATTAAACAGTTACTCCATCAGCATGAGTTTGTTGACCAAGACCACAGATGCACTCAACACCAATATTGCCATGGACCGACTCAAAATGTTTATGCATGGCGAATTGGCCAATACTGTGTTCGTCAATCAAGCACTGCAAGAACGTGCAGAAATGTTGCAAATCATGGGTGTGAATGTGACAACCCTGCCCGAAGAACCAGTAGACCAAATCGTGGGCATGATGTTATACTACAAGCTCAATGCCATCATGGAAGGACGCATGAGTGTGACCCGACTGGATCTCATGAGTGCATTGGGCGACAGTGTTTGGTACCAGCATGATGCTGAGGAAGACTCACCGGGCCCATTCAGAGCCGAAGGTTGGTGGCATGAACCCAGTGTGCAGCATGACACTGTGGTTCAGGGAGATGCAGGAGACAATGTGGTCAAAGTTGTGCCCAACGCTTGGATTGAATACGGACTGACCTGGCCCGAAAACACACCTGAACCCACTGCCAACACTGTGGTGTTTGCCAATTTCACAAAAAATGAAGACTAATCAATACGGCGAAATTATATATGACGAGAGTGATCTTGTGAACATGGTCATGAGCGGTGCCACCATAGAGTGCTTGCAAGGCATGCTGGTTGAGCCAGGTGTGAATTTAGAAACAGCGTCGGCATACCTAGAACAAGTTCCTGAACTGGTTGAGTATGCATTCACAGACATGACTGTGGAAGAGTTTGATCAAATGAAACAAAACTCCTGGCACATGCCTGACGAGTATAAAAATTTAGACATTGCTGAATACATTTTGAGTCTGTGTGATTCAGACGCTCGACTGCAACGATGCGGTGAAGAACTGTTGCTGTTCCAAGAACGCAACTTGTTTGATCTGTTGCGTTATCTCAAATATCTTGTGGACACATTAAAATCCAACCGCATGATTTGGGGTGTAGGACGTGGCAGTTCAGTGGCCAGTTACGTGTTGTATCTCTTGGGTGTGCATAGAATTGATTCAATGTTCTATGATTTAGATGCTCGTGAGTTCCTGCGTTAAATAAAATTTTAGGAGTAAGACAATGACCAAAGACGTTTATAAAAGTGCTAGAGGCAAAGCAGTTGACATGGGCGCACTGCGTTTGAAAAACGAAAAAGAACGTGCAGTGGGCAACATGAAGGTCAACGCTCGCGGCGATGCTGTAGATGACAAAAATGTTCCAGTACACAGCCGACCACAACAGGTGCACAAACAATATCAACAACAGGTTCAGGCAAAAACCGCCAGCCACAAATGGGATCTAGATTAATGAAGGCAGCATATTCAGCACACCAAATCACACGTGAAAAATTTCACGCACTCAATGATTCAGTCATAGTAGAAGACATGGAATTTGATGTCAGGATCACACAAACTGGTCTTATCTTGCCCAGTGACAACGGCAAGAGTTCAGGCATTCGTCCACGTTGGGGTCGGGTGTATGCTGTTGGTCCCGAGCAAACAGATGTGCGTGTGGGCGAGTGGGTGTGTGTGGCACATGGACGTTGGACCCGCGGTATTGACATTGAAGATGGTGATGTCAAACGCACCATCCGCAAAATTGATCCCAAAGACATCTTGATCTCAGCAGATGAACGTCCCAATGACCTCACATTTTCAGACGCTATTCATGTGGAAAAGAAAGAATGGTGATCCGGACCTGGAACGCAGATACCATTATTGGTCAACTTCAACAATGTTATTTTGCTGTTAATGATCCCCACCTAGACGGTTTTACCGGATGGCATTGCAAAAAAGACTTGCTTCGTGTAAAATTAGCACTGGACGACATGTTAGAAAAGTCCCCAACCTTTGCTGGTGAGCAAGAATGGTTACTAGAGCAAGAACAAGACAAGATGTGGAAGGTATTAAAATCATGATAGAAATTCAACCCAAAGACCCAAGTCGTAGACATTTCTACGCAAGTATGATCAAGAGCATTGTGAGATTGGGTGCGTGTGCAGCACTGTACACCGGCGACTATGCCACAGCAGCCATCATGCTGTTCACTGCTGAAATGATTGGTATTGCTGAGGAACTGGTGTGAACATCCGTTGTGAAAAGTGTGATGCTGAGTTTGAATGCGGCGCCCACACTGGACACTGCTGGTGCTTTGGCTTGGATCACATTACTCCTGACAATCGAGGCACAAACTGTTTGTGCCAATCCTGTTTGCAACAACTAATAGACAAAAAAAATGAAAGAACTCTGGACCGAAAAGTACCGCCCGACTACACTATCTGATTATGTGTTTCGAGATCAAGCACAGCGAGAGCAAGTAGAAAGTTGGGTCCGGTCGGGTGCTATTCCGCACTTGCTTTTTAGCGGATCACCTGGCGTGGGCAAGACCACCTTGGCCAAGATCTTGATCAACGAACTGGGCATTGACCCATTTGATGTGATGGAAATCAATGCGTCAAGAGAAAACAACATTGATACCATTCGAGCCAAGATCACAGGCTTTGTTCAAACCATGCCATTCGGCGATTTCAAGATTGTGCTATTAGATGAAGCTGACTATATTACCCCAAATGGACAAGCGGCTCTACGTGGAGTCATGGAAACTTATGCGTCAACTGCTAGGTTTGTTCTTACTTGTAACTACCCCAATCGTGTTATCCCTGCTTTGCACAGCCGTTGCCAAGGCTTTCATATCGAGCGTGTGGATGTAACAGAATTCACTGCCAGAATGGCCACCATACTGGTGACAGAGAGTGTGGATTTTGACTTAGACACACTAGACAGTTATGTCAAGGCCACTTATCCAGATCTGCGAAAATGTATCAACCTGTGCCAAATGAACACCGTGGAAGGTCGACTCAGTGCGCCACACGGAGACGAAGGTGGTGCAACATCTGACTATTTGTTGGCGGCTGTGGACTTGTTCAAACGTGGCAAACTGCGTGAAGCACGTACCTTGCTGTGTCAAAATGTGCGCAGTGAGGACATGGAAGCCTTGTTCCGTTGGATGTACGACAACTTGGACTTGTGGGGCACCACTCCAGAACATCAAGACCAAGCCATTGTGATCATACGCAACGGGGCTGCCAACAACAGTCTTGTGGCAGATCACGAAATTAACCTGAGTGCCACCATAGTTGAACTCTGTCAAATCTCTTGAGCCAGTAGTAGATCCCAACAACAGAATTAGTTTTTTGTTGGATTGGGAACTCACATTAAAATGCAACTTAGATTGCAGTTATTGTGCTAGTGGCGTGGATTTTTTTCATGATAATTCAACCAGTCACCCACCACTGGCAGAGTGTTTAAAAACTGTAGATTTTATGTTTGAGTATGCGGACATGTATATGTCAACTAAACCTAAATCATTGCGTCAGGTTATACTCAATGTGTATGGTGGAGAGAGCCTGCATCATCCAGATATAGTGCCTATATTAGAGCAGGTGCATGCACGTTACAAGCAATATCGTGATCGATGGAACCTCACCATTACCACAACAACAAATGCTGTTGTTAGTGACAAAAAATTTGCAAAAATTATTCCGTTGATTGACGAATTTACCACAAGTTACCATACTCAAGCCACAGACAAACAAAAACAACAATTCAAAAAAAACTTGTTGGCTATCAAGGCTGCAGGACGCAGGTTAAAATGCATTTTGTTGATGCACCCTGAGCCTGACCTGTTTGCGGATGCAAATTCCATGATGGCCTGGCTAAACACCAATGATATTCGATACCTGCCCAGGGCGTTGGACCATATTAAAGATCAGGTTGAATTCAACTACAAGACCACACAAGTTGTATGGTTTAAAAATTTATACAAAAATAAAAGTTTTAATTCCGCAAATCAATTACCTGAACTAACACAAGACACAGACAACAATACTGACTTGTCTGATTCAGGACGAGCTTGTTGTGGTGGAAGACAACTGCATCAAGATCAAAATTACAAAACCAGAGATTTTTTTGTTGCGAACCGATTTCCTGATTGGCATTGTAGTGTAAATCATTTCTTCTTGTATATCAAACAATACACTGGTGATGTTTTTGTGAACAAAGATTGTAAAATGAATTACAATGGCTCCGTGGGCCCAATTGGAAATTTAAAACAAGCTGATCAATTACTGACTGAAACAAAGAATTACGTTGATACTGATACCATGCCAGTTATACAGTGTAAAAAATTACAATGTTTTTGTGGACTGTGTGCGCCAAAAGCTGCCAGTAGAAGCGAGTATGACATAATTATTAACAAATATTTTACAAAGAAAACATCATGAGATACTTATTGCTAACCTACTACACCAAACCTGATGGCAAAATTGACGAAGTCATGGCTGTGGCTAAAAATTTGAAACAGCGCGACCATCAAACTTGCAATGTTATACTTGACTTTAAAACCCTGAGTGTGTTAAAATGCAGCATGGGCGGAACACAAGTACCAAGAGATTTTGATAGAATCACAGCATACTATCATCAACACTATGCCTCAACAATAGAACGATTATTCAAAGAGAACGGATACGAAGTTGAAGTCAACACACAAAAAGAACCTGATCCTGGTTGATGCTGATGGCGTACTTTTGGATTGGGAATACGCATTCTCAATCTGGATGGAAGAACACGGATTTGCCAAACGCGACGGACACCAATTTGAATACGATATTGGCAACAGATATGGCATAGATCGGGAACAAGGCAAAAAACTGATCAAGATGTTCAACGAATCGGCTGCAATTGGATTCTTGCCACCGCTACGTGATGCCATGTACTACGTGAAACGCCTGCACGAAGAACACGGCTATGTATTTCACTGCATCACCAGCTTGAGCACTGATGTCAACGCTGGCCGACTGAGAGAAATGAACTTGCGCAAACTGTTTGGCAAGACTGCGTTTGAAGGAGTGACTTGTTTGGCCACTGGTGCCGACAAAGACTCAGCCTTGGAACCTTATGCTGGGTCCTATCTCTACTGGGTTGAGGACAAGCCAGAAAATGCTGACCTAGGCCACCGCATGGGCCTCAGGAGCATACTAATGGAACACGGGCACAACATGCATCATGAGTGCCCGTATCCGGTGGTTAAAAATTGGCGGGAAATCTACGAAATTATCACCTCCTAAACTGCGTAGAGTTTCAACACTGACCCAATGATGCTGTGACGTTGTACATCACGTGTTTGCATTTCGCACACAGCAATTCCTGCGACTGGCGTTTGAGCCAATTTCGCACATAGATCAAACAATCCGTTGTCTCCTTGAGCACGGTCTGCTTGATCCACATCTCCTGTGATCACTATCTTGGAGTGTTGTCCAATGCGTGTCATCAGCATCTTGACCTGTGCTGGTGTGGCATTCTGCATTTCGTCTGCGATGATCCACGAATTTTTGAAGGTCCGGCCTCTCATGTATGCCAGAGGAGATATTTCCAGAATCTGATCTTCAATCATGGCCAAGATGTCTTGTGGCCTATAGTATTCACGCATGACGTCCAGTAAGGGACGAGTCCAAGGTTCCATTTTGGCAACCAAATTGCCGGGAAGAAAGCCATGACTTTCACCCTCCACACCCACTGCGGGTCTTGTCAGCACTATTCGATCGCATACTCCTTCTCTTAGATTTTTAACAGCGGCCAGCATTGCCAGGTACGTTTTACCTGTTCCAGCGGGTCCTGCTGTAACGACAATGTGTTGAGCTGGATCTTGCAGGGCCATGACCAAGCGTTCTTGATTTCGTGTTCGAGGGATCAAGTCAATGCGGCGAGGTTGTGCTCGCGGCGCTGAGTTAAATGCTATGGTGTTTGCTACTTCCAGGTTCATACGTTTTTGTGCTTTTGTTGCTCGTTGTCTACTCAAGTGTGATTCTCCTAAGCCCTGTAGGGCCAGGTATTTACGGTCAAAGATTTGACAATAACTGAGTGGTATTTTCAAATAGTTGGTCACTAAATACTGACCTGGCTGCATAAAAGTGTCACGACTCAAGACTGTTGTGTGCTCTCAACAACTTTGGTAAATAATGCATTATGCAAACCAAAAACATTCACGGCATCAACGACAAAGAACTGTTTAAAAATCACGAAGATTATTGGCAGGTCGCTGACAACATCCGCGACATATACATGAGTGACGGCAGTTTGACCACACTGTTGGACTTTGAACGTGTGTTAGATGACATGGATATCTACGCATTTAAAAACTGGGAAATTGGTGAACTAGTTGCTGGTCCTGAAATTAGCAAGTACACTGTGACTGTGACATTCATGTGGCCTGAAAAAATGATGCCCGATCCACGTGGAGCCAAACGTTTATTGCCGTTTGACTGCAAGGTCAATTACAAAAAACAAAAGATCAAAATACCCATCAAGATCAGTGATCCCAGCGATTACATTCCTGGTACCAAAAAAGCACGAATCATTGAAAAACCTGTGTGGTTGGTGGAAATTACCATGCCCAAACGACTCATGAGTGAGATCCGCACAGGTGCAGTAGAAATGGAAGATCAAGACATTGACCTTGATGAACTAGACGCAGCCTACGAGCAGGATCTAGACAAAGAAGACACACAAAGCGATTCAAAGGCACAAGATGCACAACAAAACCTCGAACAAGACCTTGCCCCAGTCCCAGCTGCTTGAAGGACTACAGTATCGTGACCTAGAAGGCATGATGAAACCCACTATCCACGTGGACGAATTTTCAGGCAAAATGGGCGATGACGAAGACATCATCGTACTCAGCTTCTTTGTGCGTGACAAACAAGCAGCCAAAGATCTAGTGGCCTGGTTTGAAAAAGGCTATGACTTCGTGCTGGATGCTGACCGCTCACCAGGCGAAATCAAACCGTCACGCTTCTTGGTATACGTGGAAATGCGCAGACGCAGTGCCGCACCACAGTATGTGGCAGAACTCATAGATGACTTGGCCACACTTACAGAACATGAACTTGAAGACTGGCACATGCGCTACGATGGCCAAACCATGCCGTTTTCAGAAGAAGCATTTGCAAAAACTGTGCCGTTGACTCCAGATGATTACCGTAAAACACATGAGACGGATCTAAACGAGTGGCGCACAGCCGCTGGACTTCCAGTTAAAAAGATTCATGATACCAAGCGTGACCTTAAAGAACTACAATCAGCAGCAGGTATACTATGAGAATGCGCGACATCATCATGGAAGGTGAAGAGGCCAAGAATGTCACGATAAACATTCCCATCACAATCACCATTCCTGCAGGCGGTGGCATGCCCACAATTGGTAGTATAGCAGCGGCAGCAGACCCCAAGGACTTGCCTGATGAAACTATCATGGTTCCGCCCTTGCAACAAGAGCTAGAACTGATGAAACAACAAGGCGGCAAAAAGAGCAAGATCATCAATCAAATTGTATCAGACAACGGAGCAGGCGGCCGAATGAGCGAGGCCAGCGAGGCCGAACAAGAATACGCCAAACGCAATTACTTTAATCTTGCTGAAGATTTTGACGAACTGGCTGGAGAATTTGATCGCTTAGCCGAAGACCAGGAGTAATCCTTGTCGTTTATTCAAAATCTTTTTACCAGCAGAGACAACAACGCCAACTCAGCCACATATGTTGGACAAGCGGATCGTCTTTGGTGGGATCCAGTAACCAACCAATTTTACTACAGTGATGGCAACACCGCTGGGGGATTCCCTGTGGGAGGCGGCAGCGGCAACGCCGAACCAGCTGGCAGCAACACACAAATACAATTCAACAACAACGGCAGTTTTGGTGCCAGTGCAAATTTAACATTCAACAATGCATCCAATGTGTTGTCCTTGGGTGGTTCAGTAACAGCCACAGGCAATGTCACAGCCAATTACTTTGTGGGCAACGGTAGTCAATTGACTGGGCTTCCCTCGGGCGGCAGCAATATCACTGTACAAAATCAAGGCAGCATACTGACCACAGCGGTCAATACCATAAATTTCACCGGTAACGGGGTTGTGGCCAGCAATGTGGGCAATGTTGTAACTGTCAGCGTTTCTGGCGGTGGTGGCACATTGCCCAGCCAGGCTGGCAATGCCGGGAAGATTTTGAGCACAGATGGGGTCAACCCATTGTGGGAAACCATGCCTGGAGTGTTTGGTCTTGTGATAGACGGAGGCGATGCTGCCTTTGCAAGTTTGGATTTTATCATTGATGGAGGACCGGCATGACCGCAGGTGCAACGATTAAACTACGCAGAGATACTTCTGCAAACTGGGCGACAGCCAACACAGTGTTGGCCATGGCTGAACCTGGACTAGACACCACAGTCAACTCAATCAAATACGGTGACGGGACCACAGCCTGGAACAATTTACCATATTCTGGTATTGTGCCCACTGCTACAGGCAATCTAATCCCGGCAATTGGTAATACTTACTCTCTAGGCAATGTAACAAATCCCTGGGCTGGGTTGTACATCAGTGGAAATACCATCTATCTTGGCAATGTAGTTTTAGAAGCCACGGGCAACGCACTTGTAATAGACGGTAGTGTTGTGACCCCCGACGGCGGCAATGTTGTATACGACCAAATATCTGCCACGGGCAATATTACAGGTCCAAATATCAGTATCAGTGGCAATGTTACCGGCAACTATTTTTCGGGAAATGGCGCAGGATTAACCAGTATAACAGCCTCAAATGTTGGTGTATTAACTTCTCTCAGTGTAACGGGCAATATTGACACTGGCAATTTACTCACCGCTGGGCTGGTATCAGCGGCTGGCAATGTCACAGCCAACTATTTTGTGGGCAATGGCAGTGCATTGACCAGTGTTATGGCCGATCGTGGAGCAGATCTCAACAACTGGGACAGCATGACCCAAATGGGTGTGTATACGGTAAATAGAGCTAGTTGGTCAGGTACAGTGGGAACACCGTTGGACAGTCAGGTTTACGTGGGATTGGTAGAAGTAATGAATAGTACAGGAACTGCGTTGTCGCAGGTATTTTACCCAGGAACAGTGGAATCAGGTAATGTCAAGATACAGTGGAATCGTACGTACTGGTCAGGAACATGGAGTTCATGGCTCAAAATAGTCAATGATGATCAAGTGGTGGTGGGTGGTGCGTATTAAGTTATAGGAAAAAGAAGAAATGTCAAATACAATTTTATTAAAAAAATCAAGTACAGCCAACAGCGTACCATTAGCAGCTAATCTTGCATTGGGTGAAGTTGCCCTTAACTACACTGATGGTAATTTGTTCTACAAAGACGGCGGCGGCACAGTCAATCTCCTGGTCAGCAACAAATTTGTATCTGTTACAGGCAACATCACTGGTGGTAATTTGGTCACGTCAGGTGTGGCCAATGTGGGCAGTTTGAGCACTGCTGGCAACATCACAGGTGGCAACGTCAACGGTGGGGCAAATGTTTTTGCTACCACACATACAGGTACCACAGTTTCAGTAACAGGCAACATTACTGGTGGCAATTTAATCACATCAGCAGCCATTAGTGCCGCTTCAGTCAGTGCAAGTGCAAATATCACCGGTGGCAACTTGAATGCTGCTGGATTGAGTTTGTCAAGCAACGTGGTCAGCGCATTAAACTTGAGTTCAAGCCTGACGGCGGCCACTACAATTTCAGCTGTGGGCAACATCACTGGTGGCAATTTGAATGCCGCTGGCCTGAGTTTATCAAGCAATGTGATCAGTGCATTGAATGTTACTGCCAACATTGCTGGTGGCAACATCACAACACCTGGATTGATCAGTGCCACTGGTGACATCTCTGGCGCAAATATTACCACAGCAGGCCCCAATGCCACAATTGGTTCTTCAACAGCCAATGCCACTTACAACATTGGTACAGGTGCAACCACCACAGGTCTGCTGAAAAACATCAACATTGGCACCGGTGGTCTTGCCAACTCTACCACCACTGTTGCTGTTGGTCCCACACTGGGCAATGCCACTGTAACAACTTCTGCCAACACCACAGTGGCCATTGCCAACACTTCTGGTTTGGCACTGAGTGTGGCTGGTAATGTAACTGCCAATTACTTTATCGGTAATGGGTCACAGTTAACCGGACTAACGCCCAACAAGATTTTTAACGGTACCAGTGAAGCCAACATTGGAACTTCAAGTGGTAATGCCAATATTTCAATTGGTGGCACAAGCAATGTGGCTGTGTTTACCACGGCAGGGTTGAATGTCACCGGCATTGTTAGTGCATCGGGTAACATCACTGGCGGTAACCTAAATGCCAGTGGCTTGAGCCTAAGCGGCAATGTGGTGTCACCACTCAACGCCTCATCAAGTATTGCAGCCGGCACCACTGTTAGTGCTGTGGGTAACATCACTGGTGGCAACATCATTACAGGTGCAGCCGTAAGTGCTGCCTCAGTCAGCGCCAGTGGCAATGTCACTGGTGGTAATTTGGTCACAGCGGCTGCTGTAAGTGCTGCCTCAGTCAGTGCTTCGGGCAACATCACTGGCGGTAACCTAAATGCTGCTGGACTGAGCCTGAGTTCAAACGTAGTATCAGCACTGAATTTAAGTTCAAGTTTGACGGCTGCAACAACCATCAGTGCTGTGGGCAATATTACTGGTGGTAACTTAAATGCTACCGGATTGAGTCTCAGTGGTAATGTTGTTTCAGCAATCAATTCAACTTCTGCTATCACAACCACTGCCAACATCACTGGTGGCAACATTGTCACAGGTGCGGCGGTCAGTGCTGCTTCAGTCAGTGCCAGTGGCAACATCACTGGTGGCAATGTCAACACCAATGTGTTGTCAGGCACCGGGACCACAATCAAATCTTCAGGTGCATTGAATCTCAGTGCTACCGGAAACATTGTGGTCAACAGCCAATACATCAATGGTTTATTAGATCCTATACAAAATCAAGACGCAGCCACCAAAGGCTATGTTGACAGTGTGGCGCAAGGTCTTGATCCCAAAGCATCAGTGGTATACGCCACAGCCGCAGCCCTAAGTGCATACACTTACAACAATGGCTCATCAGGTGTTGGCGCAACCATTACAGCCAACAGCAACGGCGCACTCAGCATCGATGGATCAACTCCCAGTGCCGGCGAACGTGTGTTGGTTAAAAATGAAACATCAACCAACCAACCCTACAACGGTATCTATGTTGTAACACAGGTTGGTAGCGGTAGTTTGCCGTTTATATTGACCAGATCAACTGACTTTGATACCGGCACAGAAGTTCCAAGTTCGTTTGTGTTTGTTGAATTTGGCAGTACCCAAGCCGACACTGGTTGGGTGTGTACCACAAATTCACCAGTCACCATTGGTACTACCAACATTGTATTCACACAGTTCTCTGGTGCAGGTACATATACTGCCAATACCGCAGCTGGCCTGGTACTAAACGGTTCGGTATTTTCTGCAAAAACTGACAACACAACCACTGCATTTGACGGTTCAGGCAACATCATTGTCAAAGCCAGTGCGCAGTTGACCACACCCAACATTGGTGCCGCTACTGGTACCAGCTTGAGCGTAACAGGCAACATCACCGGTGGTAACCTAAATGCCACTGGATTGAGTTTGAGTGGCAACGTTGTTAGTCCGATCAACACAACGTCTACAATCATTACCACTGCCAACATCACAGGTGGCAACATAATTTCTGTAGCAGCATTCAGCGGTGTTAGTGTCAGTGCCAGCGGCAACGTAACTGGCGCCAACATAAACGGTACCACTGGAGTTTATTCAAGTGGTGTACAGGTCTTAACTATCAATGATACTGTAGATGGTGGCACCTACTAAAATAAGTAGTAGAGCACCATGACAAACACAGTATTAATCAAACGTTCTGGCACAGCCAATTCAGTCCCGCTTGCAGGCAATCTGCAAGCGGGCGAGCTGGCCATCAACTATGCTGACGGCAATTTGTTCTTCAAGAACAGCGCAAACGTAGTAACTTTGATTGCCAGCACTCAATTTGTTTCAGTAGCTGGCAACGTAACCGGCGGCAACATCACCACTGGCGGATTATTAACTGCCACAAATCAAATGGTGATTGTGGCGCCCAGCCCCACATCAGAAGGCGGTCAAATTGTTCTGGCCTGGGCCAACATATCAGGCATCACTGGACAGGCCAATTCAACTTGGAATTTGGATGTAGATTCCAGCAACAACTTCAGAGTATTCTCTCAAAATGCCACAGGCGTGGCAAATGTTGTTTTGAGTTTGAATTCTGCAAGTCAGGTGGCCAGTTTTGGGGGTAATGTCAGCGGTTCATATTTCATTGGTAACGGTTCAGCTCTTACTGGTATCACGGCCACAGCAGGTGCTGCCATCACCAACGGCACATCAAATGTCACAGTGGCCGCCAACAGCAATGTCACAGTAGGTGTAACTGGCACCACCGTTGCTACGTTTGCATCAACAGGTGAATACGTCACAGGATTGATCAGTGCTACTGGCAACGTGACCGGCAACTACATCTTGGGCAATGGTGCGTTGTTGACTGGTGTTATCACAAGTGTGGCCAACATCAATTTAGGAACCAGCAACGTCACTGTAGTAAGTTCAGGTGGCAATGTCACAGTAGGGGTGGGTGGCACTGGCAATGTGGCAGTGTTTGCTACTACTGGTGAATACGTCACAGGATTGATCAGCGCAAGCGGTAATATAACTGGTGGTAATCTAAATGCTGTGGGTTTGAGCCTAAGTTCAAACGTTGTATCTGCACTAGTGTCAGCAGCCAACATCACCACAACTGCCAATATCTCTGGTGGTTTTATACTGGGCAATGGGTCACAGTTGACTGGAATTGCCACCGGGAGCAGCACCAAAATATCCAACGGTACCAGCGAAGCCAACATTGGTACCAGTGCCGGCAATGCCAACATCACCATTGGCGGTGTGTCAAATGTGGCAGTGTTTACCACCACAGGACTGAACATAACCGGCAACATCAGCGCATCAGGCAACATATCTTCGGGCCTGTTCTTTGGTGGCGGCAACATGGGCCTGGACACCGAAGCAGTCACACAGACGTTTAACTTTGGCAATCTCACTGCTGGGGTAGACACAATCTATGCCTTGAATGTGGTAACTGCGCCAACTGACGCTGTGAACGGTGTCAACATCATTGACTACAGTATTGCCAATACCAAATTGGCCAACAGCATAGTGTTGACCACTCCCAACATTGGTGCTGCAACCGGCACCGGCCTAACTGTCACTGGCAATGTCAATGCTGCTGGTCTCACAGGCACCACAGCATCAGTCACAGGCACAGTATTTGCTGATAGAATCACCACAGTGAGCGTCCCGCAGGTGCTGAATGACATCAGCAATCAATGTGATGGGGCAAAAATGATATTTCCTTTACAGGTTGATCAAAGCAACATCACCTCAGCCAACATCACAGACAGCAAAAATCTGCAGGTGGCAGTGAGTGGCTTAGTGCTGTCGCCCTGGGTCAATACCCAAACCTGGCCCTGGTTCCAGACTTTTGCTGGATTTCCTTTGCGCAGTCCTGGATATCGTGTGACTGCAGACGCAACTTCAGCAAACGTGACATTTTACCGATCTCCAGCACAAGGATCACAGGTAGTTCTCACCATCATAAATAATTCATCTACTGCACAATTAAGGAAATATCCATATAGTGCTACCACCATAGCACTGGGAGATTGAGGAAACTATGTCAAAACACGTTATTATCGAAAGTTACGGATTAAACCCAGCCACTAAAACGGTCACAGTCACCGGCAAAAACATCCGCAAAGAACAACTGCTGTTGATCACCAACGTAACTGCCAATGCCAGTTATCAAGGCACAGTGATCTACAATTTCTCAGATCCCAATCTTGGTGCCACATCATACACCACCAGTGTCAGTACCGACACTGGCCTAGAAACCACAACCGTTGTGTTGAGTTACAACACAGCGTCAATGTTGAGCACAGACAAACTGGCCATCATGACCGAGGAAAGTTATCAGGAAATCATGCCGGATGAAACCCTGCGCGATCCCGTGGACAAACTGCGTGTGAGCACACCACAGGCCTTGATTGACACTGACTTTGAATACGGTTTACAGCCCACCAAATGGGAACAGCTGAACCTGTTGAACAATCGTCCCACAGGGTTTTATGATGTTACCTCACCTGCCACAATTTCCAACGTGGCTGCGTCAGGCAACACTGTCACCGTCACAGGCAGCATTGCTACTTTTACCGCCACCATTGCCACCAACACCCTGACTGTGACTGCTTTGAGCTCAGGCCTAATAGGCAACGGCATGGTCATCACCGGTGCAGGTGTCACTGGCAACTCTGTAGTCACCGCTTTAACTGGCAATTCGTCAGGCGGCATTGGCACATACACCTTGAGTCAAAGCAGCACTGTAATCAGTCCAGTCACAATGACAGCTACACCGGCCACAGGCACACCGGTGTTTGTGCAAGGCACCCTTGACACCAACTACGCAGACGGTTGGTGGACTGTGCAGACCAGTTCGGGCACTGCATTCACCTATCAAACCTTGGTCAATCCTGCTGCTGCCTTGTATGATTCACAGAAAACTTATGTGTTCCCTGGTGCTTGGTTCACCGGTGCTGTGTATCCCATGGCTGCTGGCAACATTTCCAACGTGGGCAATGTGCTCACCATTACCACAACTTACAATCATGGTCTACGTGTGGGTGACGGCGTGGCCATTGCCAACGTCACTGCATCGGCCAATGCGCCCAACGGACCATTCACTGTGGTGGCAACTCCCACCACAAACACATTCACAGTGAACACAGCCAACACTCCTGGCACCAGCATCACTGCCACAGCCAACAACAGCATTTTCCCAAGACCCCTGGGCTACACACAACAACGTGCGTTTGACGGTGGTGTGCAGTTCACAAACTTGGTGCCATATCATGGTTATCAAGTGATTCGCCAAACTCGACGATACTTCCGTTATCAGTCTGGCAAAGGTATTCAGTTCTCAACAGGCAGTATTTTAAAACCTGCCTTGTCCCTGACCACAATGACCAGTTCAGGCACCACTGTCACAGTATCTTGCCAACAACCACACGGCTTGTTGCCCGGAGCAGGTATCAAGGTTGTGGGTGCTGCACAGACCGCCTACAACGGCACAGGCACAGCAGGTGGCAGCACTTACACAGTGGTCACAGTGCCCACACCCAGTAGTTTCACATACACTGCTGACTCAACTCCTTCGGCCAGTCCAGCCACATCCTCATCAGCAGGCAACACAGGTATTATTGTGAGTCCCACGGCCTGGTATGGCAGCAGCAACAGACTGGGCATGTTTGACAGCCAAAACGGTTTTTACTTTGAATTTGACGGACAAACCCTGTATGCTGTGAGACGCAGCAGTACCACTCAGTTGTCAGGCCTGGTCACTGCCACCAATGGTTCAGATTCCATCACTGGCAGCAACACCAAATTCAGCACACAGCTCACTTCGGGTGATTTCGTTGTTATTCGTGGACAAAGTTACATTGTCAACGCCATCATTAGTGACACATCAATGACTATAAGTCCTGAGTATCGTGGTGCCACCACAGTGGCCAACAGCACTCAGATCAGCAAGACCATCAACACTAGAACTGCGCAGAGCAGTTTCAACATTGACAAAGTGGATGGCACAGGTGCCAGTTTGTTCAATCTGGACTTGACCAAGATGCAGATGTTCTACGCTGACTATTCTTGGTACGGTGCTGGTGCCATCAGATACGGATTTAAAAACAACCGCGGTGAAGTCATATACTGCCATCGCATGCCCAACAACAACTTGAACACCGAAGCATTCATGCGTTCAGGTAACTTGCCGTCGCGCTATGAGACCAATACCTTGCCAATATACACAGCGTTGACTGCTTCTGTGAGCAGTGCGCTGACCACAGGTGCCACAATCAGCGTGGCAGATGCCAGCACATTTCCCTTGGCTGGCAACATACGCATAGTTGAAAGCAAAGCCACAGGTGGCAATGTGGAAATCATCAACTATTCCACACGAAGCAACACTGTGTTGACTATTGGTTCAGCAGGCACAGCAGGACGTGCGGTGACTGGCGGCGCAACAACAGCACAGACATTCACTTATTCAGCCACATCACCCACAGCGGTAGAATTGTACAGTCCGCAAACTGCCAGCACAATCAGTCACTGGGGATCATCAGTCATCATGGACGGACGCTACGACGATGACCGATCATTTGTGTTCTCGGTGGGTTCTTTGGCTCCTGTTGCCAACGTGGCACAGAACGTGCGACAGCCTATCATGAGTGTTAGATTGGCACCCAGTGTGGACAACGGCCTAACTGGTCTGATTGGTGTGCGTGAGATTTTGAATCGCATGCAGTTGACACCGCGTGGTATTGACTGTTACACTTCAGGCACTGCTTACCGCATTGACTTGTTGTTGAATGCTAGACTCAGCGGGGGCACCTGGACCAGCGTGGGCGGATCCAGCTTGGCACAGTACATATTCCACACTGCTGGACAAACAGCCGCAGCCGGTGAGGTTATCTACTCATTCTTTACCAACACAGGATCAGCCACCAGTCAAGACTTGGCCTTGGTGCGTGACATTGGCACCAGTATTTTGAGTGGTGGTAATACCACCACTGCCAGCGTGACTCAGGCCAATTTGTATCCAGATGGACCGGACGTGCTGACTGTTTGCGCTACCAATATCACTGCAACTGGCACCAATACCATCAACAGTCGTTTGAGTTGGACAGAAGCACAGGCATAACCGGCATAACAAGGATAACAATAAAAAATGTCAACACAAGTACAATTTAGACGTGGCACCGCAGCAGAAAACAATGCTTTTACCGGAGCATTGGCCGAAGTCACGGTCAACACCACTGACAATACCTTGCGTGTGCATGATGGCGTCACTGTTGGTGGATTCACCATGGTTGGACTTGCTGCCACACAAACGTTGACCAACAAAACTCTGACCAGTGCTGTGCTGACCACTCCCAATATTGGTGTGGCCACAGGTACCAGTTTCAGTGCAACAGGTGCCATCAACACTGCCACCACTGTGAGTGCCACAGGCAACATCACAGGTGGTAATGTCAACACTGGTGGAACAATATCTTCCACAGGCAACATTGTTACCAGTGGGTTCTTTGTGGGCAACTTCTCATCAGGCACAAATTTAACGCTGGGCAATGTCACACTGGGCAACATTATCAATGTCAATGCCAGCGGCACAGGCAACATTGGCAACACCACTGGATATTTCAACAGTGCATTTGTGCAAAATATCACATCTGTCACGGTCAGTGCCACAGGAAACGTCAACGCAGCCAACGTGAACATAACTGGCACAGCCGCTGCCGGTTCAGGTGTGTTGATTGTGTCTGGTAACATACAAACTACCACAGCCAACAACACTTCAAACATTGGCAATGTCAGCAACTATTTCAACACAATACATGCCAAAGCCACCACAGCACAATACGCTGACGTTGCAGAATTGTATACAGCCGACGCTGCCTATGCTCCTGGCACAGTGTTGATATTTGGTGGTGAACAGGAAGTCACTGCCAATATCACCAGTCACAGCACTGCAACAGCAGGAGTAGTTAGTAAAAACCCCAGCCATTTGATGAATGCTGGTCTACAGAGTGATTATGTTGTGGCAGTAGCACTGTTGGGGCGAGTATCATGCCAAGTGCAAGGCACAATTCACAAAGGTGAGTTGCTGGTGGCCAGTGACACCACAGGTGTTGCACAACGACTAGATCCTGCACAATATCAACCTGGTTGCATAATTGGCAAGAGTTTGGAAAACTATGACAGCACCACTGTGGGCATGATTGAAGTTGCTGTGGGTGTCAAGTAATCAGCGAATCCACTCGCAGTAGATTCTGTTGTTTGAATCCTGTTGCATGTCTGCTACCCAAAATCCAAACTGACCAGCATATTGGGTCAACAGTTCTGGTGTCCATAAAAAGAAATCAATCTCTCTGCACTGCTCATTGCCATGATCCTGACGTCCAGGATTGCAACGCCAGTAGATTCTAGCATGCGGAGTCAACAACTTGGTCACACATTCAATTTGTTGTAGTATGGTCTCTTCTGTGCCAAAGTTTATACTGCCCAAACAAAAAGCCACATTGAAATGAATATTTGATTTAAATTCTTCAATGGTGCATTGGTAGTCAGCAGAATCAAACGCAGGGTCAATTCCGGTCAAATTGGCAATACGCCCACGAAACGGATTTGGACCACAACCTATGTCTATCACTGATTCTCCAAGTTTTATCTTTTTACACAACGCCCATCCAGAATACTCATATTGGTCTATGTTTGAGTGCCAATGTGTGCTGAAATATTTGTCCAGGGTGTGTTGATCCATATAATTAATTATACACATGCTTCCCAACAGAATATTTTTAACAGGCGTACCTGGTTCACGCTGGTCAGGTATTGCACAGACCCTGGAGTCTATTCCTGAGTTCAACACAAGTGATCGCACACCCGAGCGCACATATACACATCACAGTTATACCGGACACCAAGGTGCATACTTTGGACCAGGCATGGAACTGGAATGTAAATTAAATGACCAGTACATTGATGCAGCCTGGACTGAACCTGGCGGCACACGATTAGTCAAAAGTCATGACTGGGCCTATGTATTGCCACAAGTTGAGCATTACTTTCCCAAGGACTGGATCATGTTGGTGTATCGTCCAGACATGGCAAGTTATGCCTGGTGGCACGAAGCTGGCGGGTTTCAGATCAAGTATCCTTGCTATGATGCTTACCAGGACAGCACAGGCATGCTGGCAGCCATCACAAGACAAAATCAGTGCATACTTGAATATGCACACCGTAAGAATGCCACTTGGCATCACTTTACTCCTGAGTGGGTCAAAAGTACATTTGGACATCAAGTTGAAATTAAAAAGACTTTTCCAGATATTTTAGTAACGGTGTTTAAATGAGAGATCATGTTTGGTATATCAAGTACGCCAGTGCTGTCACAATTTTGTGTGCCATGGTGTTGCATGTTTTTGGCATCACACCCTGGAATAGTTTTGTGCAGATGATTGGAGCCACAGGCTGGATCTATGTAGGGTACAAATGGAATGAACGTGCGTTGATGTTGAATTTTATTCCACAATTCTTTATCATCATTCCTGGCCTGGTGTACATGTATTTTTTGAAATGAAACGCATCTTGATCATGGGCTTGCCGGGTGCAGGCAAAACCACGTTGGCTCGAGCATTAGCAGACAAAATAAATGCCATGTGGTTCAATGCTGACGATGTGCGTAAACAATATAACGACTGGGACTTTAGTCATGAAGGCCGCATTAGACAAAGCCACCGTATGCGTAGTTTAGCAGATGACAGTGATGCAAAATTTGTCATTTGTGATTTTGTGGCACCATTGGAGGAAATGCGTGAAATTTTTTCAGCAGATTTTACCATATGGATGGACACTGTTAGGCAGAGCAAATTTGAAGATACCAATCAGATGTTTGCTCATCCCAGCTACTGGGATTTAAAGATCGTCAATTATGAATATGATGTGGACGAAATAGCAAGGAAATTAAATGAAAGAACTTAAAAAGAAATTCAACGACTGGAGACGTAGAAGCATAGCTAGACTAGTAAGCTGGCGCATAATTGGTGGCAGCACAACTGCTGCCATTGTATATTTTGTTGCAAAAGGCGGTGCCAGTGCCGCAGAAACTGCTACTATTATCTTTATTTGTCAGTTCACTATAAACGCATTGATGTACTACATTCATGATCGCGTTTGGAATCATTTCCAATGGGGAAGAGAAGTGGTTTTTGAGGACGGAACTACTGTGACACGGGCTGAATACCTAGAATCTGTGGCAAATGCCAAATCCACAAATCATGAAAAAACGGTATAAATAATGGTGTATCGATACACACCTTAGGAGAACACTCGATGGACGCAAAACAATTTGTAAACAAAATCCGCAAGGATAATCAAGCATTGTTCCAAGCCAGCCAAATCAACGTCAAAGCCTACTTCGACAGCAAACCTGCTCAAGAAGTCCTGGTAGAACACTTTGTGGGCCGCATGGTCAACGAGCGCATGAATATGGTGGAAATTGCCAACGCAATCGCTGCTATGCCTGCTGATACTCCAACAGAAGAACTTGAACTGTTGACACGTCAGGCACAAGACGAAGCCCGGCACTTCCGCATGGTAAAAGAAGTCATTGAGCACATGACTGGTCAGCCGCTAGACGTGGCTGCTGCCATTGCTGCTGAGGCTGCCAAACCCACTGCCAAGGGTGCTGGCTTGTTGGCCAAGTACGAAGCTGAAACTGATCCTGTTGCCCTGGCAGCATATCAACTGGTTGCTGAAGGCCGTGCCGAAGCAGTATGGAATCAAATGGCTGACTGCATTGATGATGAGTTCATCTCAACTTCATATGCTAAAATTGCCCGGGACGAAGGCTTTCATGCCAACATTGGTGGCTGGAAACTGGAAAAATTGGTGCAAGACGAAGCCACTCAAGTTCGCGTTGAAACACTGGTTGCCAAAATGCGTCGAGACTTGTTTGACATCAGCTGCAAAAACACAATGGAAGTTCCTGCAGCCAAACAACTAGTGGCCGAAGCCTACGGTTGGTAATGCGAATAGGACTCACACAACGAGTCCTGTTGCACAAAGGTCGGGCGTATGATTCCTTGGAGCACTCGTGGTACGAGTTTTTGCAAGGACATACGCTTGTTTCTATTCCCAACAGACTTCCAGTAGATATACCAGACATAGACGCACTGATCATCACAGGCGGTGATGATCATCCTGTGCGCAATCAAGTAGAACATGAACTGGTCAACAGCATGTTATCTCGTGGCCTTCCTATCATAGGCATCTGTCATGGCTGTCAAGTGCTGACAACAACACTAGGTGGCACAGTTGTGCCCGTGGATGGTCACATGGACAGTTATCATGAAGTCACTTATCATGAGCAACAACATTTGGTCAACAGTTATCATAAACTGCGTATAGAACAGCCACCCCCAGGTGCTACAGTGTTGGCCCAAGATCCTGATGGCCATGCAGAAGCCTGGATTCATGAGCGCACTGCTGGCATTATGTGGCATCCTGAACGCATGATCGAGCCTTGGATTCCTAGAGAGATACAACTGCTGTTGACACGATAAATATCTGTATGTGGATTTTACATTTTTTACCTGATGCCGTAATTCTTTGGATCTGCAACACAGTGTTGTTGGCAGGCATCTTGCTGACTACTGTTGCATTTTTTATCAAACGCATACCCATCATTAACCAATACCGGATACCCGCACAAGTCCTGGGCATCGCACTGCTGGTTGTGGGTGTGTACTGGCGTGGTGGCTATAGTATCGAAATGGAATGGCGTGAGCGTGTGGCAGAAGTACAAGCTCAGGTAGCGGCTGCCGAGGCAGCAAGTAAAGAAACCAACACAAAGATTGTCACCAAGGTTGTTACAAAAACGCAGGTGATTCGCACCCGCGGTGAGACCATCACCAAGTACATTGACAAAGAAATTGTCAAATATGATACAAAGTTTGCAGCTGGTGGCGAATGTGAAATTCCACGAGAATTCATCAAAGCCATCAATGATGCAGCGGAGGCACCCAAATGAAAATAAACGACATTATCAAGGAAGATTTCAACGGCGAGTATGATGACGAAGCCGGAATGGCGCAAGGCAACTTGTATACCATTGCCAAGGCAGCGCAAGGCTTGCTGGACACCATTGACGATCATGACAACTTGCCTGAGTGGGTACAAGAGAAAATTGCCAAGGTAGAAGGCATGATGGTTACCGCATGGAATTACTTACAGAGTCAAGAAGCACAAGGAATTGACCCACAGATAGCAGAAAGTGCTGAAAAACGCTGTCGGCAATGTGGCATGAAGAACTGTAAATGCCCAGGTGATAGTTGCAAATGCAAACCCATTGCAGGCTGGGTTCCTGGCAAAGGATTTAAGAAAGCCATGGACGAAGCAGCCAAGTCAGCCCATCCCCAACAGGCTGCCAAAGCCATTGCCATGAAAAAGGCAGGCATAAAGCCCAGGCACATGGGTGAAAGCGCAGAACTTGAAGAAGAATTTGATCTTATTGAATCGATCATCAACCGACTGGCAGAACACAATGGCGTTGATGCTGAAGTAATCTGGGAAGACCTGGACAGTCTCACAGAAGATGAACTGTATGCATTTGCTGTGACATCAGAACCCATCATGGAAAGCGAAGCCTGGCAGAAAGCCAACAAGCGTGACCATACCGACGGTATGAGTCAAAAGGCTGTTAATACATATCGCAGAGAACATCCCGGCAGCAAGTTAAAAACTGCTGTAACAACCAAGCCAAGCAAACTAAAACGTGGCAGCAAGGCTTCAAAGCGTAGATCAAGTTATTGCAGCCGCAGTCGTGGGCAAATGAAAATGCACAGCATTTCATGCTCAAAGACTCCAGACAAAGCCATATGCAAAGCTCGTAGACGTTGGAACTGCTGATGAATTTGCTTAAACTATTTTTTCTAGTGGTGTTTGTTATTTTGGCATTCCTTGCCACTGGATGTTCAACCGTGGTGCCGGTCACACAAAAGTTTCCTGAAGCACCGGGCAACATAGCAATGACGCCTTGCCCGCAACTACAGAAATTAGCGGAAGATGCCAAGTTAAGTGACATTAGTAAAACTGTGTCAGTGAACTACGGCACTTACTATGAGTGCGCTGTGAAAACAGATGCCTGGATTGAATGGTATCAAAAACAAAAACACATATTCGAAAACATAAAATAAGGAGCCACCTATGGAGCTAACATTACAACAACTAAAACAAATGGTGCCAGGCATACCCTATGCCGAACACTGGCTGGAAGCCCTGGATCAACTGCTGCCAGACTACGAAATCAACACACCCGAACGCATTGCGGCTTTCATAGCACAGTGCGCACATGAGTCAGGTGGGTTTAAATTTATCAAAGAAAATTTAAATTACAAAGCCGCAAGTTTGCGCACAGTGTTTGGCAAATATTTCCCCACGGATGACTTGGCCAATGCCTATGCCAAAAAGCCTGAAATGATTGCCAACCGAGTGTATGCATCACGCATGGGCAACGGTGACGAACACTCAGGTGATGGCTATCGCTATTGTGGTCGTGGACTTATCCAACTAACTGGCAAAAGCAACTATGAAAACTTTGCTGCCAGCTTGGAAATATCACCTGAAGAAGCAGCAGAATACCTGGCCACATTTGAAGGCGCCGCACAAAGCGCCTGCTGGTTCTGGGAAAGTAATAACTTGAATGTGGAGGCTGACGCTGGCGACATCAAAAAGATGACCAAGAAGATCAATGGTGGTTATATTGGTTTAGAAGATCGTATTCATCACTATGAGAATGCATTAAAAATCATGGGAGCATAACATGGCAGAAGAATCAGCAAAAGGTGCGTTTATAGAGAAACTGTTGTTTGCTCTATTGCCACTGATCATAGCAGGAGTTGGATATTTGCTTAATTCGGTGGCACAACTCAATCACCAAGTGACCATACTAGAAAGCAAAGTAAGTCTAGTGGTAACACAGGACAACAAGCAGGCCAGCAACACCGGCAGCGAACTTGCTCGTGAAAAACTACGTCAAGACCTGACAGAAGCAATTCAAAAGAATCGTGACAGCATTCAAGAAAATAAACAAATGATTGCTGTGCATGAGGAACGAATTAGACGTTTAGAAAAAGCAGGAGCAAAATAACATGACAGAAGCAGCAAAACCCTTATCACGTAGCGAACGTGAAGCAGCAATTAAAGACAAAGCAGGACTAGTAATTGTGATCATGGCCCTGTTTATGGGCATCACAACTTACTTTTCAAACAATTACTCAGGTGCTGTGCTGAAGAACATGCTCAAGGCCACAGACACTTATGCTTTTTATCAAAGCAAAAGTATCAAGCAAAGCATTGCCGAAGGACAGTTACAAGATGCTCGAGATCCCAACCGCATCAGAGAACTGGCAGCCAAGATCGAACGTTACGAATCTGATCCTGCTAAAGGCGAAGGCAAGCGTGAATTACTGGCTCGGGCACAGGCTTATGAAGCCGCCCGTGATGATGCCAGTCAACACAGTCCATGGCTGACATTTGCATCAATGGCATTCCAACTGGCCATTGTGTTGTTAAGTGCTAGTATATTGGCAGTCAACAACAAAATGTACCGAATCAGCGAAGTAGTTGCTGTAATTGGTGTACTGTTGTTGAGCCAAGGTATCTGGTTGTGGTTCTAACACCCACTTAAACTAAAGTACAGATCCGTTAAATACTTCAAGCCCCCAGCGTAGGGGCATGAGCAATAATAATGGATCCACTAACACTGTTTGCCTTGGCCAACGGCGCTGTTCAAGCCGTGAAAAAAGGATGTCAATTATACAAGGACATCAAAGGTGCCGCGGGTGAGATAAATGGCGTTCTCAAAGACCTAGATGAGCAATTTCACAAAAAGTATGATGGCAAGCCTGTGCCACCGGCAGCCACCAAACAACTGGCAGAAGAAAAATCTCGTGTTCGAGAACTGAACAAACGCAGTGAAGAAAGCACCAACATCTACACCGACATTGGTGACAGCCTGGGTGTGTACTATGACAACTATTTCAAATGTCTAGCAGTGCTGGAAGACGAAGAAAAGCGATCAAAAACTGAATTGTATAGTGGTGGCGACAGTCTAGCAAAACGTGCCCTCAAGCGTGTGCTGATGAAAAAGCAACTGGAACAAATGGGCAAGGAACTGCGAGAACTCATGATTTATCAAAGCCCGCCTGAACTGGGTGCCTTGTTCACCGAAGTAGAAAGTATGACCAAGGAACTGGGCAAAGAACAAAAAGTTCTTGTGGCCCAAGAAATTGCTCGAGCCAATCGTCGTAGACAACGCATGGCCAAGTATCAATTTGAATTTGCCTTGGGTATTGCTGTGATCATATTGATGTTTGTCATGGGCGGATTCTTTATGTGGGTTGCACATGACGCACAACAGCGTTGGGGAGACTGGATCAATCGTCCCAACAATTACCGAGCCCAAGAAGAGGCATTGCGCAAACAAGAGTGGTTTGCACATCAGCAACGGCTGCGCGAGTATGAAGAGTTTTTAGAACAAAAAAGACGCCAGGCCGAGCACGATGAATCCCGTAACTAAAACCCTGCTACTAATCTTGAGCACAATACTTGCTGTGTTTGCCGTACCTGCTGTGCTGATTGTGTTTCATGTGTACTTGAATGCGTTCTTTGCCATAACGCTTTTTATAGCCTGCTTTGTGCTGTTTGGGTACTATACCTTTCAAGAGATTTACCCAGAGATACAACGGAAACATCTAGAGGAGGAAGCGATATTTCATCAGTTCCACGGGGACAAAGACAAGATACGCTACTACAAAGGATTCAAGAAACACTTTGATGGAGAATTAGATCTAGAGCAGTTGGAACAATGGTTTGAGCGCCATCCCCGCAAACATTAACGACGAGTGGTAAACCACACAGCACTGAGTGTGATAGCACCCACAACTATGTACCCGCAAAAAACTGCCAACAGCCACAGCCAAGGGCGTTTCACTTCAGAGAGATAGGTGTGTAGTTGATCAATTGCAGATTTGGCCATGCTATTATTTAAATGCAGTGTGTCTAAATATTACGCAGCAGTTATCTTGTGTTGGGCCGATACACAATTATAAATACACATTATGGCACCATCAGCAAGCGTAACCTTTACTTCAGTTCCTACCAGTATCACAAAAGGCTCTACAGGAACATTTAATACCACCTCAACTGCTTCATTAGCAAATGCTACCCTGTATTGGGTTATAAATAATGGCACTACAACCAACAGCAATTTCTCTGCAGTCACGGGATCATACACAGCCACTGGTGGCGCTGGCTCATTTTCGATTGTGACACTAACAGATGGAATTTACCAAGCTGACTTGACTTTTACTGTCAGTGTATATCAAGATTCAGGATATACCGTCTTGAGAGCCACCAGCGCCTCAGTGAATTTGGCCAGCCCAACTCCACCCGGGGGGCAAACAGTGACAATTGGTGGCGGAATCACCATTGGTGGCAGCATCACATTCAATTAAAACCATAAATATTCTTAAAGGAGCCTGACATGTCAGAAGAACAAAAACCAGAAAAGAAAGACGAAGACTGGATGCAGAAAAAATGGCGTCCAGCCATGGGATGGATGTACATGGGAGTGTGTATATTTGACTTTGTGGTTGCACCAGTGTTATGGAGCACAGCACAGGCCATATTCCACGGTGGGGTAAATGTGCAATGGCAACCCCTCACACTACAAGGTGCAGGCCTGTTCCATATCAGCATGGGTGCTGTGCTTGGCCTGGCAGCATATGGTCGCACACAAGAAAAACTAGCAGGAGCTAACAATGGCGGAATCCAATTACCATCAGGCGTCGGTACAACATATACGCCGCCGGTACCAATACAACAGCCCGCAGCCAGCGGTTTTAGTACACCAGCAGCAGTCTTTGGAGCACCAGCGGTTACACCCTCAGCAGCACCAGCAGTCATTACAGGATTTGGCGGCAAACCTGGGCCTGTGCAGCCATCATTCCCGGAGATATGAAATAAATAAAAGTTATTAATTAGGATGATTTGATGTCTTCACCACCATATGACAACATAACCGGTATCAGTCGGACTGTCATGAAAGATAATGCACAGGAAACTGTGTATGATTACAACGGCAATGCTCGTCCTGGCGAGATGGTAGCCGATTTGACTCAAGATCCGCCTGTGGTTTACATAGGCAATAATTTGGGGCAGCTAACACAGGTATTCCCCAGCACGTCCGGTGGCCCAATCGGTAGCAGCGGTGCTGTACAAATAAATTGGATGAGCACCTTTAGCAATCAAGGTGGCACCCCCGGATCTACATATTCTACTATACAATTCAATAGTGATGGGCTGGCCACTATCAGTGGCACTAATGCGTTCCAATCCAGCAGTAATGTGACCTACTTAACAATCAATGCACCACAGGTGCAAAGTACGGATTTTGGCACATTGTCCGGCCCCGGCGTCACTGTAGTGGGGTATGATGACAACTACAATACTCCTCGCAGTGCTTATTTTAGTGTGCAGGATCAGGCCAGTGTTACACAACAATGGGATTTTGGTATCCTTGGTAGTGGCAGCAACAATTTTACTGTGCGCAACAGAACTGCAGATTCCTTACCATTTACAGTAAATACCAATGGAACAGTTCAACTTCAAGTTATGGCTGTGGCATCATTACCTGCGGCCACAACTATTGGATTAAAAACTTTTGTCAACGATTCTAATCGAGTGGCATCAGGCAACTTTGGAGCAGTGGTAGGGAACGCCGGTTCAAATGTTGTACCAGTCTACAGCGATGGCGCCAATTGGCGCATAGGTTAATTAATTAAAGGAGATAAAAAAATGAAAAAATTGAATCTTGTGTCGGGAATTGCTGCAATAGCAATTGGCCTAGCATCATTCTTTGCAGCAGCTCAAAGCAATCAGACTCCGGTCAATATCACCACGGTCACTCCTGGGGGCGCAACAGCAATTACCAGTTATAGTAGCATGAATACCACATATACTTTTAATCTGCAAAACACAACAAACGCACAATTTTGTCAAGGCACAGACGACTGTGCATTGCCCACTGCACAAACAGGGGCAAATGCCTATACTATTTCCAACACACGCTGGGGAACCTACAAACTCAACAACGCTGTTCCGGGTGCCTGTGCTCCAAGTATCACCTACGGTGGTGTTCAATATTGCTTGTTGGAGTTTCATTTCCATGGTCCATCTGAACACTGGGTCAATGGCGGGGCAACAGATTTAGAAGTGCATTTTGTTTTCTTCAATTTAGCAGATGCCACATCTGGTGCACGTGGATTGTGCGCTGCAAATTCACTATTGGTAATGGGGCAACGAATGGTAGGTAATGGTAGCTCAGCAAATGCAGCCTGGACCAATGTGTTTAATGCTATTCCAACTGCCAACGCTTCTGGAGCATACGCCAGCACTGGCACTACCCAACTGACGCTCAATGTCCAAACACTAATGGGTATTCCAGGCGGCAACATTAACACCGCCCCTAGTTACAGATACCTTGGTGGGTTGACTGCCCCAATCAGTATTGCTACCCTAGGACAAGCAAATGGAAATCAATCTAACAGTTGTGTGGCCAACAACAATCCCAACAACGGTCAACCATGGTGGGGCAATCCACAGAATCAATTGAACAATGGAGCATATCCAGAAATTGTGCAATGGGTGTTGTTTAGACAACCAATACAGTTATCTGTAGCACAGGTAAATCAGTTCAAGGCAAAGTTTCCAGATGGTAATGCTCGTTCGGTTCAACCCAACACTGGTGTAACAATCAACTTGGCCAATCCAAATTAAAACAACTCAATCAAAAGGTAGGAAAGTAAAATGAAAAATGTTATATTTGTAGCAGGATTAATGTTTTGTGTGCCAGCCTTGTCTGCAGACTCACACTCAGCAGATGTAGCTCGAGCAGATGCAGCCAAAACCCAACACGAAACCAAGAAAGTGTGTGTGGATCAAATGAAAGACGGTAAACCAGTCAAAGATGCCAAAGGTTTCACAAAACAAGATTGCAAAAAAATCCGAGTACATAAAAAACTCGAAGGCACCCCGGTACCTGAAAAGAAATAATTGACAACCAAGCCAGGGTCCTGTATAATTAACTATACAGGACCTTTTTCATGACCGACTACTACGCCGCACTAGGCGTGCCAAAAACTGCCACTGCTGACGATATCAAACGAGCCTTTCGTAAGTTGGCCAGCCAACACCATCCAGACAAGGGCGGGGATACTGCCAAGTTCCAGGCCATACAACAGGCCTATGCCACACTAGGTGATGAACAAAAACGTGTGGAATACGACAATCCTAGACCACAATTTTCAGGATTCCATGGACACCCGGGTGGGGTAAACATCAATGACATCTTTGGACAAATGTTCGGGCAACAGTTTGCGCACCAACATCAACAGCCGCGTAGAAGTCATGTGCGCATGACACTTTGGATCACACTGTTGGATGTGGCCACTGGTGGCAAGCGTACTGTAAGCCTGGGCACACAAAGCGGTGTGAGTGCTGTAGAAATTGAAATACCCCTGGGCATCAACGACGGGGACAATGTGCAGTATGAAGGCATTGGTCCTGGTGGGTCGGACCTGGTGGTTAATTTTAGGATTTCACCAGATCGAACATGGATTCGTGAGGGGCTCAATCTCACCATGGAGGTCCGACTGAATATTTGGAGTCTAATCTTGGGTGGTGATCTCACCATTGACACATTGACTGGCAAGACCCTGACTGTGAGCGTGCCTGAGCGCACACAACCTGGCACCAGTTTGCGATTGAAAGCACAAGGATTGCGAGATCGATCAGGCAACACAGGAGATATTTTTGTGCGAGTACAGGCCACAATTCCCGATAACATTGCGCCCGAAATCTTGGATGTTATCCGAAATCACCAAGAATAAATATTTTGGCACAGCCCAGGTTGCACCAATACTGCAAACACCGTATAATAAACACAAGACAACTCAAGGACCCACATGCAAAACAATCCCGAAATTGAACACATTGTAGAACAAGCAGTTAAAATTGCTCGAGACAAACATCACGAATATGTGATAACAGAACATTTGTTGCTGAGCCTGGTCAGGCATGCACCGTTTAGAAAAACTCTAGACCGTTTTGGTGCGGAAGTTGCACAGATGGAGCAAGAAGTTGACACATATCTTGACAGTTTGAAACACCTTGTCAAAGCTGATGCTGACTTGCAACCAAGAAAAACACAGACCCTAGAACGCCTGTTTAATCGTGCCAATGTGCAGGTCATGTTCACCGGACGCAGAACACTCACAACACTGGATTTGTACCTGAGTATCATGGCCGAAACCAACAGTCATGCACACTACTTCTTGCTCAAATACGGTGTGAAGAAAACTGAATTCTCAGACTTCTTTACCAAGAATTACACAGCTGGTGAAGCGTCCAAGATGAACATAAATCAAGCCAATGATATCTTGAACGAGTATTGCACCAATCTTACTGAAATGGCCAAGGCTGATCAGTTGGAACCGCTAATTGGACGCCAAACCGAACTGCACGAAATGATCACAGTAATGGCACGCCGCTTCAAGGCCAATGTGCTCATGGTGGGAGATCCAGGTGTGGGCAAGACCTGCATTGTGGACGGACTTGCCCAAGAAATCATTGCTGGTCGTGTGCCTAAATTCATACAAGATCACGAAGTATGGGGGCTGGAAGTTGGCAGTTTACTTGCAGGATCCAAGTACCGTGGCGAGTTTGAAGAAAAGTTCAAGGCTGTGATTGCTGCTCTGGAAACCAAAAAGAACTGTATCCTGTTCATTGACGAAGCACACACCATGAAAGGTGCTGGTGCAGGGTCACAAAGTAGCCTGGACTTTGCCAACATGTTGAAACCCGCAATCACCAAAGGACATTTGAAAGTGATTGCGTCAACCACCTGGGAAGAGTACTACGAATCATTTGAAAAGGATCGCGCACTCATGCGCAGGTTCTATCGTATCAGTATTGACGAGCCAGATACAGAAACCACAGAGAGAATCCTTGCTGGTCTAAGCCCCAGACTGGAAAAGTTTCATGATGTAGTAATTGATCGCGCAGCCATGTTGGCCGCTGTGGAACTGGCCAACCGTTATATTCATGATCGTAAAAATCCTGACAAAGCCATTGACTTGTTGGATGCGTCATGCGCACGTGAACGTGTGAAAGATCAAGGTACCGTCACCATCACCAAGGAACTGATCCAAGCACAGGTAAGTCGTGTGGCCGGGGTGCCAGTGGATCGACTGCAAAATGAACGCAGTGCAAAGATCATGGATTTGGATTCAAACATCAAACAGAAATTGTACGGGCAGGATTCAGCCGTGGATGCTGTGCTGGAACGGGTGTATATCAACTTTGCCGGTATTGGCAATGACAAACGACCCATCTCAAGTTTCTTGTTCCTGGGCCCAACTGGCACAGGTAAAACTGAACTGGCCAAACTGTTGAGCGAACACTTGGAAATGAAACTGTTGCGCTATGACATGAGTGAGTACCAAGAAAAACACACAGTGTCAAGTTTAATTGGTGCACCTCCGGGCTATGTGGGCTTTGAAGATGGCAATGTGGGCGGCGGCAAACTGATTTCGGACATCAGCAAGAATCCCTATGCTGTGATCTTGTTTGATGAAATTGAAAAAGCACACTCGGATGTGACCAACATCTTGTTGCAGATGCTGGACGAAGGACATATCACCAGTGCAAACGGCAAACGAGTGGACGTGAAAAACTGCATCATCATCATGACAAGTAACTTGGGCGCACAAGCCAACGATGCCAACAACATTGGGTTTGGTAGTTTGGAGAAATCGGGTGAAGAAGATCGTGCCATGAAAGACTTCTTCCGTCCTGAACTGCGCAATCGTATTGATCGTATCTGCAAGTTCAACAAACTGGACACACTGGCCATCAAGAAGATTGTGGTGAAGTTTGTGGATGAACTCAAAGCCAGTATGACACACAAGAACATTCGATTGGTGCTGACCGAACCGGTTATTGACCATCTAGCTGACAAGGGCTATGACAGCAAAATGGGCGCACGTCCGCTGAGTCGCAAGATTGATGAACTGATCCGTGTGCCATTGAGCAAGCGGATCTTGTTTGATCGACTGGAAAACTGTACAATCACTGCTGTGATGACAGAGGACGCTGTGGAGTTCATGATCGAACAGGACACTGTGACCAGTGTGAACACAGAAGGAATTATCATTGTATAAGATTGAATCTGATCATCGTAGCAGTCTATACTACGAGCGGTACGAGTGGTGTGTGACTTTCAATATTGCCGAAGCCAATTGTTTGCGAAACTTGGAACAAAAACAATTTGAGAATGCCTTGCGCAGTGCTAAAAAATGGCGTCAGGAAATAGTGAGTTACGCTCAACTGCCGTCTGAGCGATGGACCGACGAAAAAGAACAGGCATTGCGTGAGGCCCGTGATTGTTTGTTGGCCGAAACTCATCCGTTTAAAACTGTGGTCAGTTACAACACCTTGTGTGCGTATACCAACCACCTGGGCCTGGCTGATCACCTGCAAGCTGATGGGTTTGAGATACAACTGGTACGGCAAGCCCAGCTGACCAAACCAGCCAACGTGGTGCAACTGCGTGAATCACAATATGCTTACAGAACGTATTTTCGAGAACGCCGAATCAATCTAGAGCAACGCAACATGCTGGCTAATTTTTTAAATTCACGCCGAGATACATTGCGTGTTAGCACAGCATTGGACAACTGGGCCAACGGCAAGTTTATTGGTTATGTACGAAATCACAGTTACTCTCGAGCCCACTATTTTATAGACCATGATCACCCCAACGAAGGCACCATGCTCAGCCTAGTAATGCCGGGCATTGTAAGAAAGACCATGCCCATTGAAACGACTAAATAGTACACTATGGCTAAAATACACCAAGAAACAGTGGTGATCACACTGAGTAAACTGATCAAAGATAACGATGCTGGCGTTGAAATTGCCACAGCCGACATTGTTGCTGCCTTACAAAGCGTGGCAGAAGAACTTGCTGGTGCAGGTATTGTTGTAGAAGCGGACAAAGCATAATGACAACAAAGACCATTCTTGGCACCACTGTTTATGGTACGCCTTCGGGCAACTATGACGGATCAAGTCAAGACTGGTATTCAGATCCTGTCACAGCCGCCGACTACTATCAAGGTCGTGGCGGCATACAGACCATTACATTTTCAGTGGCAGATTTTGTGGGCACAATGTATCTAGAAGCCTGCTTGGATGCAAATCCTGCCGAAGCCAACTGGTTTGTCACGTACACGTATGGCAGCGGCACACCGTTGTCAGACTATCATCCTGAAACCATCACAGGAAACTTTACATGGATGCGAGTCCGAGTTGAGGGGTTTGATGGCGGCACAATCACATCAGTCACAATCACATATTAAATGAGCGACAGTTCAACAATTAGTTTTGATATTGACACATCAGATTCTTCTGCCGCAATTGGTGTTGCTGCCTGGGTAGATGATGTCTGTGCGTTCCAAACTGATCATTTAACTGAGCGCAAACATATTGATCATACAGTATTGGATGATGGTACCAAGCGTGAACTGCGTATTGTAATTTCAGGTAAAACTCCCAAGCACACTCAAATTGATGAGCATGACAATATCATTAAAGATGTGGTCGTAAAAATATCTAATATTTCCATTGACGGCATCGACATCACTCAGATATTCCATGAAAAATGTGTTTACACACATGATTTCAATGGCACACAACCTGAGATCCAAGACATATTCTTTGGTATTGCCGGGTGCAATGGTACAATAAGTCTCAAATTTTCCACTCCCATTTACTTGTGGTTGCTGGAAAATATGTAGCAACTAAATACAGTTTATGACAACTGTAGTAATCATGCCCGGGGGTTTTCACCCTTTTCACCCAGGACACTTGGCGCTGTATCAATCAGCACAACGTGCCTTTCCTGATGCCGAAGTTTACGTGGCCGCTACCAATGACAAGAGTGACAGGCCTTTTGATATCTCAGACAAACAAAAAATTGCCTATGCCGCAGGAGTTGAACCTGGACATTTTGTTCAAGTCAAGTCGCCATTTCGTGCAGAAGAAATTGCCAGTCAGTACAATCCCAATCAGGATGTTTTGATTTTTGTGCGCAGTGACAAAGACGCCAACACACAACCTCAGGCAGGTGGAGTTAAAAAAGACGGGTCTGCCAGTTATCTGCAACCGTTGTTGGGTGCCCGACGATTGGAACCATTCAGCAAGCATGCCTACATGGCGTATTTGCCCACTGTGGAATTTGGTCCTACTGACATGACTTCTGCCACACAGATACGAGCGGCATGGCCCACGCTCACACCCAAACGTAGACTGGCCCTGGTCATGAGCTTGTATCCCAACACACAACAAGATCCAGCAGGCGCACAGGATATTGTACGCATATTTGATCAAACCATTGGCGGGATTGATGAAGACATCAGTCGTAGAGGATTCCTACGAGGCATGGGTGCAGCAGCTGGCTTGGCCGCAGCCGGCACAGTTGGTGCACAGGAAACTTCCAAACCTAATTTTATAGCCATTGTCAAAATTGGCGATGATGTTCGACAACTTGATCTTGGAAACAAATTTAACAGTTCCCAAGAAGCCTTGGAATTTGTTGGTAACATCTTGTCCAAAAAAGGACTGCAAGGTTACACTGTGAACATTGCTCGTGGTCAACCCAAGACAAATGAGAACCAAGGCTGGGCAGCAACATTGGAATCAGACGGCATCACCACAGGAACTGGTGTCACAGGCGGCATGCATGCTGGATATCAAGATCGTTATAACCAGCCCATTGATGAACGTGACCTTGGTTCTAAGTTGGGTAGCAAGCGTGACCAGGGCAAAAGTGTTCGCAAGTGGCGCAAAGAGCGTGGGCTTGATGAGCAAGACTACTTGGACGAAGCTCGCACTGACCCCATCCAAGCTGCCACTGTGGACTTTTATCAAAATCAAGTTGGTGATGTTGATAAAAAGCCTGTGGACAACTATCGAGAAATTGCTAGAAAATTACTGGGGCAAACAGAAAATCCTGGCATGCGTAAGAAAATCATGGATATTCTTGTGCAAGGAAATAAAAATCCCTACATCCAAGGCGGCATCATAACCACAGTGGCTGCCATAGTAAGTGGTGGGATTTTGAGCAGTGCCAATCGAATGGGCCTTACCCCACAACAAACCAACATGATGTTGCAGGCCATATTAAACACAGTGGTTCCCACTGTGGTGTCTAGACTCAACGGCAAGAGTTGGGCTGATACTGCCAAATACACCCTGGCCTCAGCAGGCATAGGCACAGGCATTGCTGCCATGACCGAAACAGGTCGCAAAAAATAACACCCGCTGTTATAATCTTTAAATACTAACATAATTTTTTAACGGAGAACCCATGTCAGACCAAGCACCGGTGACTACTACGCCACCAACCGATCCTGTAACAACCAATCAGCAAAACATTCAAGTAAACATTGATTATTTGCGCACCACACGAGTGCATATTTGCATGCCTTGTTATGGAGGGCAACTCACTGAGCAATGCTTCATGAGCTACATCAAATGGGCCAACTTGTGCCGTCAACTCAACATTGACTGGACAGTAGAAACCATGACCAATGAGAGCTTGATCAGTCGAGCACGTAACACGCTCACAGCCAAGTTCCTGCACACCAAAGAATCCACACACTTGATGTTTATTGACGCTGACATTGGCTGGGAACCCTGGCATTTGTTGGTGATGTTGGATGCACAAAAAGACGTCATTGGCGGATTGTACCCCATGAAATCACTGCCGGTAAAATGGTGTGTGAACGGTATCCCAGGCCTGCCCGAAGATCCCAACAGTAATCTTGTGGAAGTCACAAAGACTGGCACAGGTTTCTTGTTGATCAAACGTGACGTGTTTGACAAGTTAACTGCACACCCTGCTACCAAGCCGTTCAACAACGACATTGGCTTGCCTGAAGAACTGAACCCTCACATGAAAACCTACTTTGACACTGCTGTGCGTGAGAACCGCTACTACAGTGAAGACTGGACTTTCTGTGAAAACTGGCGCGACATTGGTGGCCAAGTGTGGGTGGACAAACGTGTGCTGTTGCGTCACGTGGGCACATACACATTTGACTATGCCACACACGAACAACTGTACAAGGACCTCAAACAGATGTTTGAACCTGGTGCTGTTACTGTAACTCCAGTGTCACCAACTCAAGCATTGCCCAACAACAAAGTCACTGAAGGGCATGACTTGGCCAAAGCACCGGCTCCTGTGCCCGAGCCTGTGGTAATGGCTTCAAGCAAGAAGAAAGCCAAGAAAGCCGCTGCCGCAGCCTAACGGTAAATACAACTTATGAACATTCATGAGTTGTCTACCTATAATCTTGCCGACGCAGTAAAGTTTCACCGCCGTCTCAATCCCAGAATCTGGGGGCGAGACGAGCATTTGCTTCCTGAAGTGCGTGAAAAATTACTCACCATTGCTGAGGACTTTCAAGAATTCTTGGGCGTTGACGATCTCAATGTTCAAGACATCACCATATCAGGCAGCAACGCAGCCTACTCCTATACAAAAAATTCTGACATTGACCTACACCTTGTGGTCGAGATGCCTGACGATCCTGTGTATCAGGAGCTGTTCACGGCAAAAAAATACCAATACAACTCTGAGCACAACATACGGATTGGTGGGGCCGAAGTAGAACTGTATGTTCAGCCTGCAGATCAAGCGCACCACAGTCAAGGCATTTACTCGGTAAAAGACGGCGAGTGGATTCAAGTGCCGCAACGCAAACGTGCGCAGATAGACGATACCTGTGTGCGTGACAAAACAGCAGATTTAGATTCAAGAATTCATGCTGCTGTCAAAAGTAAAAACATTGATGCCATCAGCACACTGTGGACCAAGATTAAAACCATGCGTCAAGCAGGACTTGAACAACATGGTGAGTTTGGTTGTGAAAATATCTCTTTCAAATTGTTGCGCAACCAGGGTTGCATCCGACTGCTTAAAGATGCGATGACTGCTGAAAAAGATCGCGGACTCAGTTTGCGTGAAACTCCTGCAAAACCATTCCGTTATGGATACGGTGCAGAAGTTGACGAAGCCAGTCTAGCAGACATGCGATCAGCATTTGCTGCCACTGATGCCACACGCAAGCAAGAAGTGTTTCACAGTCCAGACGAATACAACAAGGTCATGAAGCAACGACAGGCCGCTGCTGATGAGCGTCAAGAAAAAATTGTAAAGATATCACGAGGCCCAGTAAAACCCTGGCCCATGGGTGTAAAAGAAGGCATGCAAAGTCAGCCTTACAGCACCAGTGATGGTGTTGCTGCCAGCACCAAACAGTTTTTAGAAGATGCAGAGTCTGATGACCAAACTCTTGTGCATGACTTTATTCAACACACTGCCATGGAACTGGGCATAGATCCCTTGCCTGAAATTCAGTTGCACACCGACCCTGAATGGAGCACACACAATCACAGTTTTGGTCGTTATGACCCTGACACACATACGTTGAATGTCAGCATGCCCAATCGCCACATCCTGGATGTGTTGCGCACAGTGGCACATGAATTGGTGCATTGCAGTCAAAATCAACAGCATGGTCACTTGCCTGATGATGCAGGTGAAACTGGCAGTGACTGGGAAAATGATGCCAATGCCCGAGCTGGTATCATCATGCGTGACTGGGCCAACACCCATCCCGAACATTTTGAATTGCCGGCTCTGCGCGAGAGTGTGAGTGATTACCAAATACACGATACTGAAAAATTGGATCGTGTGCTGGCCAAATGCTGTCAAATGATTGAACGTGGACAACAAACGGATCCTGAACGTTATGGGCAGGTGGCTGCGTGTATAATTGATCCTGATCACAACTATGTGTATGGCATCAACTTGCCTGGCGCTGATGGCCGACGCCGACATGCTGAACGTGTGGCCATAGACCGATATCGTAAAACACATGGTGATGTTCCTGAAGGCAGTATTGTGGTCACCACACTGAGTCCTTGCAATGCACCCATGGATGAACGTGCAGGGAAGAGTTGCAAAGACCTGTTGAATTCAGTGGGCATACACAAAGTGTATTGTGGATACATTGACCCTACTCAGCATGACGATGCCGACGCTGACTTCACTGTGGGGCTCACACAAAATGATGAGTTATGGGAAGCATGCAAAGCATTTGCTGACACATTCCTGCATGAAGATGAGCTAGAAGAAGGTTGGCGCAGTGCATTGGCCGGAGCCGCTGCCGCAGGTGCCATGGCATTTACACCAGCACCAGCCAACTCCACAGCCGCACCTGCATTAAATCCCGCAGCACAACCCGCTGCCGTTCAACAAGTACAACAGACTGGGCCACAAGCTGCATTGACCAAAGCCGCACAGGCAGCAGGCATCAAAGGTACAGAACTGGCGCAGTTCATGGCACAATGTGAACATGAGAGTGGTAACTTTGCACACCTGGAAGAACTGGGCGGTAAAAATTATCTTGCCAAGTACGATCTCACAGTGAATCCTGCCAAGGCCAAGGCCCTGGGCAACACTCAAGCCGGAGACGGTGCCAAATACAAAGGACGTGGGTTTATACAGATCACAGGCAAAGCCAACTATGCCAGTGCTGGACAGGCCCTGGGCATAGACCTAGTGAGCAATCCTGAGCTGGCTGCCAAACCTGACGTGGCTGCCAAAGTTGCTGTGTGGTACTGGCAGAATCGTGTGAAACCGTATGTGCAAGACTTTAGTGACACACGTGGGGTTACCAAACGCATCAATCCTGGCTTGCAAGGCTTGCAAGACCGAGTGGACAACTTCAAAGATTATCAACAACAAACAGCCACTGTGGCTGCACCACCAGCTAGAGTGGCAGCCGCACCACAGGCTCAACCAGGACCAGCAGCATGAGAGCACATGAATTTTTACGTGAAGATGTTGAGAATTTTCCCATTGCCAATGTACGTAGACCCAATGGTGCCATTGGCAACCAAGGTGTGAACACGGAGCAAGCAGCCGATGTGTTGACTCATGCTGCCGGCATGCAGGTATCGCCAGACTGGACCATGCGACAGTTAGTGGATGCGCTACGGGCTGATCCTGCGGCACAACAACGTCTGCGACAATTTGTGCAAAAAAATCCCATCACAGTGTCTGCCCTACCAGATGGTTCATATCATTTGCTGGATGGCCATCACAGAACATTTTTGCTGAACCTGCTGGGCGATGAAACAGTGCCTGCTATTGTTAAAGAAGGTGTGGCGGAAGGCTTGACAGAAGCAGCCATGTCTAACGCTGTAACATTTTTTAGAGGTGAGCCAATACTTTCACAAGAAAGATTAAATCAATTAAAATCAAGCATAGGCAAACCTTACCCTATACTAAGGAAAGAAGGATCA